>Ga0209483_1000134_pt1 | contig 70794 bp, 58 predicted proteins | sample NGEPerA_FD_184508 | JGI IMG/M metagenome (GOLD analysis project Ga0209483, IMG submission 184508) | Arctic peat soil microbial communities from the Barrow Environmental Observatory site, Barrow, Alaska, USA - NGEE PermafrostL2-A... | ecosystem: Environmental > Terrestrial > Soil > Wetlands >... | reverse complement strand
TGCGATTACGGTACAACCTTGACAGCGGAGCCGCCTCGAAGTCGGCGGCTTTGACAGATCGGGCAAGCCAGAACAGCACGCTCCTGTCCTTCGGTAACGAGACGGTGGGGAGCATGCTGCGCATTTTCGGGCATTTCGTGCCGGTACCCGCGATCCTGGTCGGCCTTTGTGAAATCCTGCTGATGTCGCTGGCGCTCTACGCCGCGACCGCGCCGGGCGAGGCCTTCGCCCTCACCCGCTTCCACGTTGCCGCCTCCTCGGTCCAGTTCTCGCTCGGCATGTCGGTCCTCGCCACCGCGACGATGGGCGCCGTCGGGCTCTATAATTACGAAGTCTTCCTCGATTCCCGCCTGATGGTCACCAAGGCGCTGGTCGCGCTCGCCATGGTCGTGCCGGCGGCGGCGATCGCCGGTCTGTTCTTCACCGGCGACATGCTGGGCGGCCTTGCCGGTTCCTGGCACGCGCTCTGCCTCAAGGCGTCGGCCGCCTGGATGGGCTGCGTGATCCTGACCCGCATGACCTTTCTGCACTTTTCCGATTCCGAGATGTTCCGCCGCCAGGTGGTCGTGCTCGGCACCGGCGTGCGCGCCGCACGCATCGCCGACCTCGCGACAAGGCACGAGAACCGCTACTTCGTGCCCAAGGCCTTCGTCCATATCGGACCGGACCCGCATCTCATCCCGACCGAGGCCTGCGACCTCGACCAGACCAGCGACGACCGCGCGCTGTCCAAGCTGGCCAAGCAGCTCGGCGCCAAGGAAATCGTCGTCGCTACCGACGAGCGGCGCGGCATGCCGGTGACGCAGCTCCTCCATTGCAAGCTCGACGGCATCAACGTCGTCGATTACCTGACTTTCTGGGAGCGCGAGAACGGCCGCGTCGAGGTCGAGGCGCTGCAACCGAGCTGGCTGATCTATTCCGACGGCTTTCGCCAGGGCCGCATCATCCACATTACCAAGCGCATCTTCGACGTCCTGTGCAGCCTGATCCTGCTGAGCGTGACGCTGCCGGTGATCGGCCTCGCCGCGATCGCCATCAAGCTTGAGAGCCGCGGCCCGGCGGTCTATCGCCAGGAGCGCGTCGGCTATCACGGCCGGCCCTTCACGTTGTTCAAATTCCGTTCGATGCGGCAGGACGCCGAGACCGGCGGCGCGCCGCAATGGGCGGTCGATGCCGATCCGCGCATTACCCGGATCGGCAACATCCTCCGCAAATACCGCATCGACGAGCTGCCGCAGCTCCTCAACGTGCTGCGCGGCGATATGAGCTTCGTCGGCCCGCGGCCCGAGCGGCCGTATTTCGTCGACCAGCTCGGCGCGCAGATCCCGTTCTACCGCGAGCGTCATGCCGTGAAGCCGGGCATCACCGGCTGGGCGCAGGTCAACTACTCCTACGGCGCCTCGCTCGACGATGCGCGGCAGAAGCTCGCCTACGATCTCTATTACGTGAAGAACCGCACGCTGTTCCTGGATCTCGTGATCCTGATCCAGACCGTACGCGTCATCCTGTTCCATGAGGGTGCGCGCTGACCATGGGCTTCGCCTTCACCGCATCGCTGATCTGTGCCGGAGCGTTCGCCGCGCTTTTCCTGTTCACGCTGGCGCGCGGCAAGGTCACGCGCGAGGGCCGCTTCGTCCTCGCCGCATCGGCCGTCACCGCAGCCTGGGCGCTCGCGACCGCCTGGAGCGACGCACTGCCCAGCCTCTTGCCGGTGCTGGAAACCGCGCAGGGCCTGATCTGGCTGGCGCTGCTCGAGATGCTGTTGCGGCCGCAGGGCCGCGATGCGGCCCTGCCGGGGCTGCGGCGCATTGCGGTCATCGCCGGCGCCATTGCCGGCGCCTGCGTTCTCGCCGACGATTTGCTCCGTCTTACCGCTGCCGGGACGCTCGCCACCTCGCAGATCATCGCACGCGAGGGCATCGCCGTGGCCGGCTTGCTGCTGGTCGAGAATCTCTACCGCAACACCGAGCACAAACGGCTGTGGAACGTCGTGCCGCTGTGCATCGGGATCGGCAGCTTCTTCGCCTATCAGCTCTTCCTCTATGCCAACGCCCTGCTGATCGGCCACGTCAACCCGCTCTTCGCCGAGGCCCGGCCGGCCGCCGCCTGCCTTGCCGCGCCCTTTCTGGCGCTGACGCTGGCGCGCAACCGCGATTGGCGCATCGACATCCACATCTCCCGCCAGGTGGTATTTCACACCTTCACGCTCGTCGTCAGCGGCATCTTCCTGCTCGCGGTCGCAACGCTGGGCGCGGTGATGCACGAGGCCGGCGGCGCCTGGGGCCCGGCAGCGCAAGTCATCTCGCTCTTCGGCGCGGTGCTCGTGCTTGCCTTAGTACTGTCCTCGGGCGGCATCAAGGCACGGCTCAACTATCTCATTTCGCGCAATTTCTTCTCGCTGCGCTACGACTACCGCCTCGAGTGGATGAACTTCATCGACATCCTGTCGGAGCGCGGCGATCGCGCCGATCTGCGCCAGCGCGTCATCCACGCCGTCGCCAACATCGTCGATTCGCCGCGCGGCGCGCTGTGGCTGAGCGACGGCAGCGGTTATCGCCCCGCGGCATTCTTCGACATGCGGCTGCCGGCGGGGCTTGCCGAGCCGGCCGATGGCGATTTCGTGCGGGGTTTTCGGGGCGGTGGTTGGATCCAGGAACTCGACAGCGGCAGCGCCGCACCGCCCTGGCGCGAAGCCGCGGATTTCTGGCTCGCCGTGCCGCTCATGCATCGCGCGACGATGATCGGCTTCATCACGTTGAGCCGGCCACGCGCGCCGCTCGACCTCAATTGGGAAAGCTATGAGCTGCTGCGCGCCGTATCGCGCCAGGCGGCGAGCTATATCTGCGAGGAGCGCGCCGCGCAGGAGCTGGCGGACGCAAGGGGATTCGAGGAATATGCCAGGCGCTTCGCCTTCGTCGGCCACGACCTCAAGAACCTCGCCAGTCAGCTTCGCCTCGTTGCCGTCAACGCGCGACGCTTCGGCGACAATCCCGAATTCCGTGCCGACGCCTTCCGCACCATCGAGAGCTCGGTCACGCGCATGAACCGGCTGCTGACCCAGCTGAAGGCGAGCGGCGACGCGCCGGCGCCCACCATCAGCAGCGCGGCGCTGCTCATCGCCGAAGTGGTCGGCGCGCATAAGAACGGCGGCATCGCCATCCAGACGCGTCTCGAGGCGTCGGAAGCGCGCGTCGCCATCGCCGCCGACGATCTGCGTTCGGCGCTCAGCCATCTCGTCAGCAACGCCATCGAGGCCTCGCCCGACGGCGCAGCCGTCACCGTCGGCAACCGCGTCGCCGACGGCAAATGCATCATCGAAATCGTCGATCAGGGCCCCGGCATGGCGCCCGAGTTTATCCACCGGGAACTGTTCCGGCCGTTCCGCACCACCAAGGATGGCGGCTACGGCATCGGCGCCTATCAGACCCGTGAGCTCATCCGCGCCGCCGGCGGTGAACTTGACGTCGTAAGCCAGCCCGGCGCCGGCACCACCATGCGCATCGTTCTCCCTCTAGCGAGCGAAGGAGCCGTCTCCTCGGCGGCATAGCACCATGAAAGACAGCAAAATCTCCGTTCTTATCGTTGAGGACGATGACGGCATCGCGCGCCAGTTCAAATGGGCGCTCGCCGATTTCGAGACTGCCTTCGCCGGCAATCGCGAGGATGCGATCGCCGAGTTCCGGCGCGTCCGGCCGCAGGTCGTCGTGCTCGATCTGGGCCTGCCGCCCGACGCCGACGGCGCGGGCGAAGGCATGGCCGCGCTCGAGAGCATCCTCGCCATGGCGCCCGAGACCAAGATCATCATCGCCACCGGCAACGAAAGCCGCGACGTGGCACTGCGCGCCGTCCAGCTCGGCGCTTATGATTTCCATCAGAAGCCGGTCGATCTCGACCTGCTCAAGCTGATGATCCAGCGTGCCGCCAAGCTGCACGCGCTCGAGGCGGAGAATCGCCGCCTGCAGGAGCTGGCACCGCGTTCGCCGGTCGACGGCATCGTCGCCTCGAGCCCGCAGATGACCCGCGTCTTGCGCATGATCGAGAAGATCGCGCCCACGGATGTCGCAGTCCTCCTGCTCGGCGAAAGCGGCACCGGCAAGGAAGTGCTGGCGCAGGCCGTCCATCGCATGAGCCCGCGCGTCAAGAAGCCTTTCGTCGCCATCAACTGCGCGGCAATCCCCGAGACCCTGCTGGAAAGCGAGCTCTTCGGGCACGAAAAAGGCGCCTTCACCGGCGCCATCAAGCAGACCATCGGCAAGATCGAAAGCGCCAGCGGCGGCACCCTCTTTCTCGATGAAATCGGGGACGTGCCCCTCCCCATGCAGGTGAAGCTGCTGCGCTTCCTGCAGGACCAGGTCGTCGAACGCGTCGGCGGTCACCGCCCGATCCAGGTCGACGTGCGCATCGTCTGCGCCACCAACCAGGATCTCGATCATTTGATCGGCACAGGCCGCTTCCGCGAAGATCTCTACTACCGCCTCAACGAGGTGCGCGTCACCGTGCCGCCGCTGCGCGAGCGCGAAGGCGATCCGGTGTTGCTCGCCAATTTCTTCATCAACCGCTTCAACCAACAGTTCGGCCGCAAGCTCAAGGGCTTCGCATCGGACGCGCTTACCGCCATTGCCGTGCATCCGTGGCGCGGCAACGTGCGCGAACTCGAAAATCGCGTGAAGCGCGCGGTGGTGATGGCGGAAGGCGTTACCATCTCGGCCGCCGACCTCGAGCTCGCGCCGGCCGAGCTGCCTTTCGGCTCGCTCGACCTGCGTGAGGCGCGTGCACGCGCCGAACGCGGCGTCACCCAGATGGCCCTGGCGCAGAGCGGCGGCAATCTTTCGCGTGCCGCCAAGCTGCTCGGCATCAGTCGGCCGACCCTCTATGGCCTGCTCGAAGGCCTCGGCCTCGAAGTCAATTGAACCGCCACGCACGCCAGCTTCCGGGAGCATGACCATGACCAAGTATTCGCCATTCATCCGCCGCACCCTGCCCTTCCTCGCCGCCTTTGGCGCCTTGGCCGTGGCGCCGGCCTTCGCCGCCACCGAATCCTATTCGGATTCGGCGCAGAAAATGATCGAGCAGGGCAATCTGAAGGGCGCCGCCATCGAGCTCCGCAACGCAGCGCACAACCAGCCGCAGAACGGAGATATCCATCTTCGGCTGGCGGCGATCTATTTACAGATCGGCAATATCCCCGCCGCCGAGGCCGAGGCGCGCACCGCGCTGACCCGCGGCGCCGATGAAGCGAAGGTGGCGCCGCTGCTGGCCGAGAGCCTGATGCGCTCGGCCAAATATGTTCAGTTGCTCAAGGAAATTCCGGTCGGCAACCGGCCGGCGGCGTCGGAAAGCGCGGTGCGGCTCTTCCGCGGCATGGCCTATCTCGGATTGCATCAGGTGCAGGACGCCGCGCCGCTGATCCAACAGGCGGAGCAAATGGAGCCGGGCGCGGTCAATCCGAAGCTCGGCATGTCGCGCCTCCTGCTGCGCCAGAACCACCCCGATGAAGCCGAGAAAAAGATCGACGAGGCGTTGCAGCTCGAGCCGCACAACAGCCGCGCTATCTTGATGAAGGCGGAGTTCATGCGCCGGCACGGCAATGTCGACGGCGCAATCGCCGCCTATACCGACGTACTGCGTCGCGAGCCGCAGAATGCGCCGGCCATGCTTGGCCGCGCCAATATGGAAATCGCCAAGAACGCGCTCGACGCCGCGCAAAAGGACGTGCAGACGGTCATCGCCGAATATCCGAGCAGCGGCGAAGCCCAGTACCTGCAAGCCCTCATCTATGCGCGCCGCGGCGACCTGAAGCAGGCGAGCGCCGTGCTCGAGAAGTCGAACAATCTGCTGGCCGACGTGCCGGCGGCGATGCTGTTGAGCGGCGCCGTCCAGTATTGGATGGGCCAGACCGCCCAGGCCGAAAGCAATTTGTCGCGCTTCAACGCCCGCGTTCCGAACACGCTGGCGGCGAAGCTTCTCGCCAGCATCGCGATGAAGCAGAACCAGCCGAAGAAGGCGCTGGCGCTGCTCGAGCCCTTTGTCCAGGCGCAGCCGAAAGATCCGGCCGCCTGGGCGATGCTCGCGGACGCCTATGTCGCCGTCGGCGACAACGGCAAGGCCTCGCAGGCGATCGACCGCGCCACGGCGCTCGACAACAAAAGCGACATGGTACTCGACACCGAACTGGCGGTGACCCGCTTCTCCAGCGGCCAGACCGACCTCGGTCTGCAACAGCTCGAAGATCTGTTCGGTCGCGACGGCGGCGCACCCATCGCCGGACCGGCGCTGGTCATCTCCGAATTGCGGGCCCATCATCTTGACGCCGCTTCGCGTGCCGCCGAGCAACTCGTCCAGGCGCGTCCCAACGACCTCGTGGCGGCCAATCTCCTGGGGCTGGTGCGGGTGTCGCAGGGCAACCTCGCGAACGCCGAAGGCATCTTCAGCACGCTCTACAAGAAGCACCCCGAGTTCACTGTCGCGGGCCGCAACCTCGCCCAGGTTTATATGGGCGAAGGCCGGCCGGACGATGCGGCAAATGTCTACCGCATGATGCTGGCACGCAATAATTCCGACATCGCCGCGCATGTGGCGCTTGCCGACATTCTGATCGCGACCCAGAACTACGACGCCGCGGTCAGCGAACTGCAAAAGGCGGCGGCGCTTGATCCCAGCTCGCCGCTCGCCAGCCTCAAGATCGCCGCCCTCTATGTCGGACAGAAGAACTGGCCCAAGGCGATCGACACCATGCGGCCGCTGATGCAGCAATTCGCCAACACTTTCGACGTGCTCGACATGATGGGCGGCATCCAGTCGGAGATGGGCGACAAGGCGGCCGCCATCGCCACCTACCATCGCGCCATCGACTCCAATTCCGGCTCGGCCGTCGCCTTCGACCGCTACGCCAATGCGCTGGCGGCGAACGGCGATTGGACAGGCGCCCGCGCCCAGTTGAAGCGCGCGGCCGCGATCGAGCCAAGCGTGCCGCTCTATCGCGAGGAGTTGGTCTATGCCGAGTTCAAGGTGGCCGGCAAGGACAGCGCCGCGGCGCTGGCGCGACAGCTCGTCAACGCCAATGACCCGCCTTCCCTGGCGACGCAATGGATGGCGGCGGTGCTGAACAAGGACGGCAAGCCCGCGGAAGCGTTGGCGCTACTCGCCGAATCCGAGCGCACGCATCCATCGGAAAACATCACCATCCAGCACGCCATGGTCCTCGTCCAATCGGGCGACGCGGCCAAGAGTGCGGTGCTGCTGCGCAGCTGGCTCAACGGCCATCCCAACGACATGGCGGCGCTCCACGCGCTCGCCGACGTGACGCTCAATGCGGGCGATTACGCCGGGGCACAGGATGCACTTGAGCGCATCCTCGCCAAGACGCCGGACGACGTGATCGTGCTGAACAACCTGGCGTGGATCTACCAGCGCTCGGGCGACCAGCGCGCGCATGAAGTGGCGGAACGCGCCTACCATCTCTCGCCGCTCTCACCGGCGGTGGCCGATACCTATGGCTGGGTACTGCTGTCCGAAGGCGACGTTCAGCAAGCCCTGCCGCATCTGCGGATGGCGAGCTACGGCATGCCGGACAACCCGTCCGTTCAATACCATCTGGCGGCGGCGCTCAGCCGCGCCGGCAACGGCGCCGGCGCCAAGCAGATCCTGCAAAAGGTCGTCGTCAACGACGCGAAGTTCGACGGCAAGCAGCAAGCGAGCGAGCTCTATCGCAGCCTGGGCGGCCGGGTGAACTAAATCCGCTCTGAGATCAGGAAAAAGCCGCGGGCCTAATTGCCCGCGGTCTTTTTTATGGGCCGAAGCCCGGCGGTGCGCGGCTGATCGATGTCGAGCATGCGCTTGACCTCAAGCGGCGTGGTGAAGCGGCCCTTGATCTCGCCCGCGAAGAAATCGAGGAAGCCTTCCAGCGTCGCGAGGAAGCGCCCCAGATCGTCTTCGGTGCGCACATAGGGCGCGCCGCCCGGCATCAGCGACGGGCTGTGATAGCTCAGATTGAAGATGCGCTGGCCGCGTGCCAATTGGCTGCGGACAAGCCGCATCTGCTCTTCCAGGCTGTAGCCCTCGGGCGACAGGCCGATGCGCTCGATCAGCCGCAGGCGCGACGCAACCGCCTTGAATTTGAAGCGGTCGGCCAATTTGACGTCGAGCCAGGGATAGAGGGCGCGGTGGCGATCGCCCAGCAGCCCGACATGGCCGATGGTGAGCGGGATACCCAGCCGCCGCCCGTTCGGGCCGAAGCGGAAAGGATGGATGCCGAAGGCGGTGAAATCCGGACCGTGGCGCCGGGTCAGGTCGATCTCCGGCAGCACGCTGGCATCGATCTCATAGCCCATGCGATCGAGCAGGCCGAGGCTGCGCGGCCCGATGCCGTAGCGACCGGCACGGTAGACCAGCGGCTTGACGCCGAGATTGCGCTCAATGGCCGCGGTCAGCACCGTGAGCTTCTCGCGCTCGATCTCCGGCGTCAGGTTCCCCGGATAGGAGAGGATGTCGTTGACGTCCTCGACATAGGGCGGATTGACCCAGGGCTGCAGATGCGCGCCGATCTCGCAACGTGCATCGGCAAGAAATTCTCGCAGTGGACCGAAGCCGATACTGCGGCTGGCCACCGGATAGTCGACGACATAGGTCGGCTTGATGCCGTAGCGGTCGAAGATGCGTTGCGCCTTTTCCTGGTGCGCGATGTTGAGCACGCCGGTCGATTGGCGGCTGAACGGCTTCGACCAGTCGAACTCCTCCTCGGTGTCGATAATGATCTGCAGCAGTGGCGGCAGATCCGGGCGGATGGCGACCGGCCACAGCGTCTCGCCGAAGAAGGCAAAGGGCTTGGGCGCCGCGGCGGAAGCGGCCGGTGCGCGCCGCGACAGCGTGTGAACCGGGTTTTGGGTCAGGCTCGACATCGGATCTCCTCTCACGCGATCGTCGTCGCGGCATTGGCCGCGGCGACGATGTCGTTGAACAGGTGCGTCAGGCCGGCAGTGGTCACCGCCCAGCCAAAGCCCTCGGCATAGCGGCGCGTGGCCGCACGCGACGGTGGCGCCTGGAACAACCGCGCGACGGCGGCGGCGACGCCGGCGGCGCTCAATTCATCCATCAGCACACCCGCCGCCGGATCGGCGACGATCTCGGGATTGCCCCAAGCGCGCGACGCCACCACCGGCGTGCCGCAGGCCATGGCTTCGTAGAGCACGTTGGCGATGCCCTCGCGCGACGAGGCAAGGATCAACGCGTCGGCGGCGCCGTAGAGCCGTGGCAAATCTTCGTGCGCCACCGCGCCGAGAAAGCGCACCCGCCCGGCGACGCCGAGCTCGCGCGCGAGCGTGTCGAGCCGGCCGTGCTCCGGGCCCGTGCCGGCGATGAGCAAGGTGGTCTCCGGCAGTCGGGGCAACGCCGCGATGACATGATGATGGCCCTTGCGCTCGATCAGATGCCCGACCGAGAGCAGCACACGGCCCGAAACCAGAAGTGAAATACGCGCCGCATCGCGATCGAGCGGCCGAAAGAGCGCCAGATCGACCCCGTTGCGCAGCGTGACGATCTTTTCCGGAGCGACGCCGAGCCCGACAAGCGCTGTCTTGAGCGCTTCGGCGACGGTGACGATGGCCGCGGCGCGTTCGGCTGCCCAACAGAGCATGCGGCGCGGCAGAAGGTGCCGCGGAATCTGATTGACGTCGCTACCCCGCGCGGTAATGACCACCGGCTTGCCCAGGGCGCGGCCGAGCAGCACCGCGGCGACGCCGTCGGGATAGAAATAATGCGCGTCGATCACGTCGAAATCGCGCTCGACCTGAAGCCGGCGCAACACCGGCAAGGTCGCCCGGTAGAGCAGCAGGGGCGCCAGGCTCATGCCGATCCTCGGCAGCAGGGGATAGCGCGGATGGACGATCTCGATGCCATGCCGCGTCTCATCCCGCGGCACGGCCGCGAAGTGCGCATAGCGGCCAAAGCGCGGCTGCGTCGAGGGGAACCACGGCACCGGAGCGACGACGCGGCTTTCGGCGTTGCCGCCCGCCACCAGGTGACGCAGCCGGTTCTCGACGAAGATGCCATGCACCGGCATCGCCGCGTTGGGATAAAGCGTGGTGAAGGTGAGCAGCCGCAGCCGGCGGGACGCGGGCCCGCCGCCGGCATCCGGCGCGTATCGCTGATTGGCGCTCATCGGTCGGAACCCATGGCGGCAGTAGAGCCCGTCATGCTTAAGGAGCGTTTAAGCGGCGCCGCGACGATGACCGTGGCCTCGCTCAGCACCGGCAGGACGCGGTGGCGCCGGATCTCGCGCCATCCCGCCGCCTCGAGCATGGCAGCCATTTCCGCGTTGGTAACCGGGAAGGCTGCCGGATTCTGGAAGAGCCCGAGCCGGCGCTTCACCGCGCGGCGCAGGCGCTGAAAGGGCGTCGTGATCCCCTGCGTCAGGATCAGGCGCGCATCGGCCGTTGCCGCCATCGCGGCGATCATTGCCGCTTGCTCGGCGAGCGGAAAATGCATGAGGAAGCGCGCCGACAGCACGGCGTGAAAACGCCGGCGGCCGGCGGTCATGGCGCCGATATCGGACACCTCGACGGTGAAGCGGTCGCCGAAATGGCCGAGCCGCGCCCGCGCGACGTCGAGCATGGCAGACGAGATGTCGATGCCGTGCACGGTGAAGCCGGATTCGAGCAAGACTTCGGCGAGGCGGCCGGTGCCGCACGGCACATCGGCAATGCGGCTGCCCGGCGGCAGGCCAACGAGGGCGCGGCGCAGCGCCCGCTTATCGAAAAAGTTGAATAGCCGACCGGCCACGCTGGAGAAGCGCGCGCGATCATAATCGGTCGCGACATCCGCATTCTGGTAATGCCGCGTCGGATCCCATTCCTTGCCGTAACGTGCGTTGGCGTAAGGCGTGCGCTCGTCCATGTCATCCCTCACCGCGTGCCGGCCGCGAGCGAATCCGCGATCCCGATCACGATCTGCTCGAAACGATAGCGCTCGTAGGTTTCGCGAATCGGCAACGACGGCGCGCGCTCGACCTCGATCCAAAAACGCAGCAAGCCGTGTAGCTGCGCCCAATGCAGCGGCGCCTGCCATTCCAAACGGAAGCCGTAACCGGCGAGAAAGCTCGACACGATGGCGTCGCCACGCCGCCTCAGCAGCCAGCCGCTTGGTCGCCAGGAGCGGAAGCCGATATCGCCGATGAACTTGGCGAGATCGAGGCTGATCGAATCTTCCCAATCCGCCGAGATGTCGAGGCCGACCAGTTCGCCGCCGGAAAGGATAAGGTTTTCCGCCTTGAAGTCTCCGTGATGATGCGCCACCGGCAGCGGCAGGCTCGCGATCCGCACCGCGGTGCGGCGCAGGATGTCGTCACCCTTGGCGAAGCTCTGGTTGGCACGCAATTTCGGCGTATCGCGCAGCTCGTGGTCGAGCCGCGCCAGCATGCCGCCGCAATCGGTCGGCCGCTCGGCGAGGCGATGCATCGCATGGAAGGATTTGAGCCACGCGCCGGCGCTGCGCGATCCGAATTCGATCTCTGCCTCGGAAATCATCGGGCTGACCAGCATCGCCGCAACCGAGCGGCCCTCGACCCATTCCATCACCACGCAGGCATGCTCGTCGATGAGGTCGACGGCGCGCGCGACGCGGGCCGGAGCGCGGCTGAGCGCAGCATGCGCGGCCACGCGCTGCAGCGCGGTAAATTGCGTGCGCGCCATGTCGCGGTCGGGCCGGCCATTGCCATCGAGACAGAATTTGAGGGCAAGCGCCGATTCCCGGCCGGCGACGGTGCAGCGGAACAGCCGCAGCGACGAACGCAGGATGAGCGGCCCCGTCACCTGGCAATTCCAGTAGGGGTATTCGCCGTCGATCGCGCGCTGCGCCAGGATGCGCACCACATCGTCCGGCAGCAGATCGAGGTCCGGCTCGGCGATCACGACCGCACCGGACGCATCAATCGCCGCAGGGGAAGGAATAGGTTGTACAACGGTGCGCGTCCGGACAGCGCCGCGCCGAGGAGCAGCTGCATGCCGGCGAGCCAGGCGCCGGCATCGACCAGGTTGCGGCCGAGCCGCTCGTAGCGCCGCGCCAGGATGTCCCGCCGCTCGCGTCGCGAGAGCTTGTCAGCCAGCCGGTCGAGATGCCGGTGGACCATGGCGAGCACGTCGCGGGCCTGGCGCGCGGCATGGCCGGTCGAATAGCTGTGCGACATCCAGTGATATATGGCGAGCGGCTCCGCCAGCGCCTGGACGCGGCCGGCGAGCGCCAGCCGGATGAACAGATCCTGGTCCTCGCCGACGATGAGATCGGGATCGAAGCCGCCGACGCTTTCGAGGAGATCGCGACGCGTCACCGCCACCGAAGTGGCGACAAAGGACGAACCCAGAAGCGTGCGCCAAGCTTCCGCGCCCTGCACCGGGGCTTGGCGCGCGTAGACCGAGCTGCCGGCGGCGCCGGCCACATCGGTCACCTGCATATCGGCAACCACGAGAGACAGGCCGGTATCGGCGCCGAAGGGCGCCACCTGACGCGCCAGCTTTTCCGGCAGCCATTCGTCGTCGGCATCGAGAAAGGCGACCAGCTCGCCCCGGCAGGCGGAAATACCGAGATTGCGCGCCCGCGCCGGGCCGCCGTTGAGATCGAGACGGATCAGGCGGATGCGCCGATCGCGCGACTCTGCGGCGGCGACGTACCGAGCACCCTCGTCCTCGCTCGCATCGTCGATGAAGATCGCTTCCCAATTCGGATAGCTTTGCGCCTCGATCGAGCGCAGCGCGCGCTCGATGGTTAACGCCGCGTTAAACATCGGCACGACGATCGAAACCAGCGGCCGGTAGGGCGGCGATTCCGCTCCGGCAATCCGCCGATTTTCCCCGCTTTGCGTGTTGCCCTGCTGCGCCATCCGGGCTCCCCGCCCCCAACGAAACCGGACGCGGGAATCCCTCGCCGCGCCTGCCTTCAATGTGACAGCGAGCGACGAATTTCCGGTTAAGCGACCGTCAACCGGCGGCCCGTTAACTTTTAGAAAGTAACCGGAAAATTAAGCCTTTCAGGCTAATAAAAAGGGCGGATTTGGCAGAGGAATCCATGGGTTTTGACGGGGCGGGCCGGCAGCTTGCGGCGGGGATGCGGCGATGACCGACGCGCCCCTGATCGCCGTCGTCGTGCCCAAGATTTCGCTCGGCCAGCAGATCGCCAAGGGCGCGATCTTCATGGTGGCGCTGCGCATCGCCTTCCGCCTCATGGGGCTGTTGAGCTCGCTCATCCTGTTGCGCCTGCTGGCGCCGACCGATTTCGGCATCGTCGGGCTGGTAACGGCGGCGCTCTCGATCCTCGATGTGTTGAGCGAGCTTTCGTTCCAGGCGGGCCTCATCCGCATGCCTAAGCCGCAGCGCATCCATTACGACACGGCGTGGACGCTCGGCATCATGCGCGGCGCCGTGATGGCGCTGCTGCTGGTCGCGATCTCGCCGCTGCTCGCCAAATTCGTCGATGATCCGCGCATCGTGCATCTCTCCTTCGCTCTCGCCGCCATCGCGCTGCTGCAAGGCTTCGAGAATATCGGCATTGTCGATTTCCAGCGTCGCTTCCAGTTCGACCGCTTCTTCCGCTACCAGATCTTCGGCAAGCTCGCCGGCGTCTGCGTCTGCGTGCCCGCGGCCTTCGCCTTCCACAGCTACTGGGCGCTGATGGCCGGCATCGCCGCGACCCGGCTGTCGATGACGGCGATGAGCTATCTCGTCAGCCCCTATCGCCCGCGCCTCAGCCTCGCGGCGTGGCGCGATTTGTTCGATTTCTCGAAATGGCTGCTGGTGTCGAATTTGCAATGGGTGATCGACGCCAACATCATGACCTTCATGACCGGCCGCGTTGCCGGCTCGGCGGCGATCGGGCTCTATCAGGTGGCCAACCAGGTCGCCTCGCTGCCGGCAAGCGAGGTCGCCGCACCCATCCGCCAGCCGATGTATGCCGGTCTATCCCGCGCCGCCGACGACATGTCCGAGCTCCGCCGCCAGACGCTCGACGGATTGTTCCTGACGCTCGCGGTGGTGGCGCCGATGTCAATCGGCATCTCGCTGATGGCCTCGCCCATCGTCAATCTGTTCTTCGGCTGGAAATGGATCGCCGCCATCCCGCTGGTCCGCCTCTGCGCGCTCTACGCGCTGTGCGACGCCATCGGCCATTTCACGCACAATCTCTACATCGTGACACACCGGCAGCGCCGCTTTGTCGGCGTCTTCACCGTGGCGCTCGCGGTGCGCATCCCGGCGATCGTGCTGGGCGCGACGTTTTACGGTGTCTATGGCGCCGCCGTCGCGCTCGCCGTAACCGCCGCCTTCAACATGGTACTGTGGTCGGCGAATATCTTTCCGCTGGTCGGCATCTCCTTCCGCGATATCGTCCGCGGCACATGGCGCACCGTGTTCGGCGTCCTGGTGATGGCGGCGATCGTGATGTGGCTGAGCAATCTGTGGCCCGAGCCGCGCGATATCCCGGAAGGCCTCCTGCGTTGTGCGATCATCTGCGTGATCGGTGCTGCGACCCATATCGGCGCGCAATTGACCGCCTGGCGCCTTTGCGGCGAGCCGACGGGCGCCGAACGCCATCTCCTGAAGAGCGCGCGCGCCGCCGCCGTGCGTCTGGGAATCTTCGCCACCAAGCAGGTGCCCGCATGACCGGCCATCCCGCGCCTTGCCGTCATTCCCCGCCGCTTCCGGACCGGAGCTGAGAGAACCAACATGCGCTCACTTGTCCTCGCCATGCTGATCTTCGGGCTTTTGCCCACGGCGTTCTTTTCGCCCTTCGTCAGCGTGCTCCTGTGGTCCTACATCTCCTTCGGCAGCGCCCAGCGCCTGACCTGGGGCATGGCCGAGAACATTCCCTTCGCCTTGATCGTCGGCATCGCCGGCTTGGCGGGCTGGATGCTGTGCGAACGGCGCCGGCTGCCGATGGATCGCACTACTGTGCTCATGCTCGCCTATGTCGCGATGATCACGATCGCGACCTATTTCGCGCTAGTGCCGGACGCGGCATGGCCGAAATGGTTGATCACGGTGAAGGCGTTCGTCTTCGTCTTCGTCACCGCGGCGATGCTGACCAACCGAGTGCGCATCCACGCGCTCATCTGGATCATGGTCATCGCCGTCGGCTATTACGGCATCAAGGGCGGCATCTTCACGCTGCTGACCGGCGGCAATTTCCGCATTTACGGCCCGGCCGCGACCGTCATCGGCGACAACAACCATATCGCCGCCGCGCTGGTCGTGATCATGCCGCTGATGAATTATCTCGGCCGGCAATCGAAGAACGAGCTTCTGCGCATCGGCTCGCGTATTGCCATGGCCCTTTGCCTGCTGTCCGTGCTGGCGTCGTATTCGCGCGGATCGTTCCTGGCGCTCATCGCCATGCTGCCCTTTCTGCTGCAGCACTCGAAGCACAAGGTCGTGGTGGCGGTCGTCATCACTGTCATGCTGGCCTTCTCGATCAGCTTCATGCCTGCGCAGTGGGTCGAGCGCATTCAAACCATCTCGACCTATCAGCAAGACGCCTCGGCCGAAGGCCGCATCGAGATGTGGAAAGCGGCGACGCGCATCGCGGTCGCCCGGCCGCTGGTCGGCGGCGGCTTCATGGCGCCCTATACCCAGGACGTCATGGACGAATATTCGCCGGGCACCAAGGCGCGCGCCGTGCACTCGATCTGGTTCGAGAATCTGGGCGAGAACGGCTTCATCGCGCTAGCCCTCTGGATCGCGATCGCCGTCACGGCGCTGCAGAATTGCCGCTATATCATCCGGCGCACCAAGGGGAATCTCCAGCTCAAATGGGCGAACGACCTGGGGCACATGTCGCTGGTCGCCATCGTCGGCTACCTGGTCGGCGGCTCGTTCCTGTCGCTATCCTATTGGGACTTCTACTTCACCCTCGCCGTCATCCTGGCGGCGACGCGGCGCATCGTCATCGCCGAGTTGGCGCCCGAGAAGCCGCGCTTCGCGCGCATGGCGGCGCCGCGCGGGCCGGCGCGGGCGCTCCCGCAACCCGGCATGGCGATGCAGGGCGACGCGGATTAAGCCGCCGGATCATCGAGAGAGGCACAAATGGACACAGTATTTTTCTTCTTCTCACTCGCCGGCGTGCTGATGGTGGTGCATTGGCTGGTGACCAACGACCGGGCCGGCAACCGCGGCAAGACCAGCGGCATCTTCGCCATGCGCGAGCCCGAGGACATCGCCAAGGAAACCGAAGTGGCCGCCAAGGGCAAGTTCGACGCCCGGCGGGCCAAGGCCGCGGCAAGGCCCGCACCGAAGCCAGCCGGCCAGCCGGCCTTCACGCGACGCGAATTCTAAAGAAGGCGGGTTCGGGAATTACCGCGCGGCCGGCGGCTTGGCGGCAGCCCGCAGGCTGAGCAGCCATTTGGGCAGGAAAGGCAGGCGCGGCAGCAAGCGTGCCTCGAGATAGGCGGCGATGGTCGCCTCGGCGCCCTTGGGGTAGCCGCCCGTCGCCCACAGCGTGAACAGCACCGTCACGTAAATCGGCGCGCCGAGCACCGCGCAGGCGGCGAGCTGCCAGCCCTCCGGCAGCGGAACGATGCCGCGGAAGGCCTGGACGAAGGCGGCCATGGAGGCGGCGGCGGCCACGGGCCGCCACAGCGCCTCGAACAGATCGCGCTTGGGCAGCGCCAGCAGCGATTGCGCGAGATAAAGGTTGGCGATGCCGCCGGCGAGGCTGGCGCCGATCAGCGCCAGCGCCGCGCCGATCGGGCCGAACCACGGCACCAGCACGGCGAGCAACGCCAGAAACACGCCGGCGCCGGTCAGGCTGGCATAGGTCGAGAGATGCGGCCGGCCCAGGGCCAGGAACACCGCATAGGCGTTGCCGACGAACATCTCGAGCGGACCGGCGAAGGCAAGGAGCCGCAACAGCGGTGCGGCGGCGGCCCATTGGCGGCCGAAGCCGAGATCGAGCACGAGATCCGCCGTCACCAGCAGGCCGAAGGCCAGCGGCGCCATCAGGCACAGCCCGCCGCCGAGCACCGCGAGATAACCCTCGGCGAGGCTCCGCCCGGCGCCCGAGATGCGCGTGAAGCCGGGAAAGATCGCGTTCATCACCGGCGTGATCAGCTCGGAAGTCGGCATTTCCGCGACCGCGCGAGCGATGCGATAGAAGCCCAGCGCCTCGATGCCGGCAAATTTCCCGACGAACAACTCGTCGCTCTTGGTGCGCACGAAAAAAAGCTGGCTCGAGAACCAGAGCCATTTGGAGAAGCCGAAAACCTCGCAGAAGCACGCCAGCGAAAAGCGCGGGCGATAGGGATGCATGACGTAGCTCAACGCCAGCCGCGCCGCGGCGCCGGCCGACAATCCCGCGACCAGCGCCCAGTAATTGCGCAGCATGAAAGCCGCCGGCACCGCGACCGCGAAGGAGACGAGCTTCACCAGCACGGTGTAGACGCCTTCCTTGGAGAAATTGAGGTCGCTGCGGAACTCGACGACGCCGACATTGGCGAAGCCCGACACCGCCGAGATCGCGGCGATACAGCCGGCGATCGCCGGCAGGCGCGGCTCGTGCAGCATGATGGCGGCCGGCACGGCCAGCAGCAGGACGACCGCCGCATTGGCGATGCCGCGCATCACCTCGAGCGTCCACACCGTGTCGTAGCGCGCGCGGTCGCGCGCGCCGGAACGGATCAGATCCATGTCGAGGCTGAAATCGCTTGCCGATTGGACGAGGAAATAGAGCAGTGTCGCCATGCCGACGAGGCCATAATCCTCCGGCAGCAGCAGCCGCGCCAGCATGATGGTGCTGACGATGCCGAGCACGCGCACGCCCCAGCGCGCGGCCAGCAGCCACAGCGCGCCCTTGGCAACGCGGCGGGCGATGCCCTGGGGAATCATGCCAAACTCACGAAGGCGGCGCGCCAACGCTCCGAAGCGCGACATGCGGCGCCGGTGCCACGTCGCGTGCGGCGCGCTTCACCGCCGCGATATAGGCGACGGGCGATTGCATCGCGCCGAGGAAGCGAGCGAGGTTTTCCGCCGCCGGAACGCCCGGCTGCTTCGAGGTGGCGACGGCGATGAAGGCGCCGACGGAGCTGCGGCCTTCGAGAATGCTGCGCGCCTGGCGCAGCTTGGCCTCCGCCGGGCTGGCGGTGATCTCGCCGTCGACGACGTAGAAATACCAGAGCAGCCGCGTCTGATCGCCGCTGTGCAGCTCGGCGGCGGCAACGCGCACGGTGCGGCCGCCGATCGCGACGTCTTGCGCGCTGAACACCGATCGCACCCAGACATCGTCGTCGACGACGCGGTTCTGGCTGCGCACCAGGTTGTTGTGCCGGCCATGCGTGTCGTAGAGCGCGACATAGCGTTCGACCACGATTCCATTGGCGTCGAAGCTGTCGCGGAATTGGCGGTCCGGGGCGACGATGACCGGATTCCAGCTATCGGTCGTAGCGCGCGGCTGCCAGGGCACGGCCACACCAGGCGGCGGCACCTGCGACAGGTCGAGCGGCGCCGAGTTGTCGAGCAGCGAGAGATAGGCCGGGCCGAGCGCCGCCAGCAGCAGGCCGATGGCAACGGCGACGACCGGGGCGCGCACCGCAGCGGGCGTCGGCCGCATCGGAATTTCGGGCGCGGGCGCGGGCGCGCGCTTGTCGGCAAAACGCATGCCGATCGCGATCAAGACCAGCAGCACCGCCGTGAAGAAACCCCAGCCGTAGATGATGTGGTCAGCCTCGACCGCGACGACGTCGTCGGTCAGATGCGCCAGATAGATGATGCCGAAGGCGCGGATCCCGTTGGCGAAGACCGGCACGATCAGCGACGCCGCCAGGAAGGCGGCGCGCTTCCACCAGGAACGATAAACCATGAGGGCGAAGAAGGCGCCGAAGGCGATGGAAGCGATGAGAAAGCGCAAGCCCGCGCAGGCTTCGGCGACGATAAAATCGCCTTCCGGAATCGAAATCATGATGCCGTCGGAATAGACCGGCACATGGAAGAGGCGCAGCATGTCGACGGCGAAACGCGCGGTCACATCCTGCAAATGCGGCACCAGGAATTCGCCGCTCGGCACCAAAAGATAGAGATAGAGCAGCGGGCCGAGCATCCGGCCGTAGAGCCGCCAACCGAGCGCGGCCAGCAGCAGCGCCTGGAGCATGGTGAGGAGGAGGAGCTGCTGCAGCTCAAGCACGCCGAGCACCGCCGCCATCAGCCACGCGGCGGAGAGTAGCGGCAGCAGCGCCAGCGCGCGGAAATCGGGCCGGGGCGTCAAATTGGCGAGCAGATGCCGCCGATCCCAGATCAGGTAGAGGGCGATCGGCAGGACGAGAAAGCAGTGGTTGTAGGTCGGCGAGGCGAGCCAGACGCGCCAGGCGCCTGCGACCTCGCGCCAGAAGACGGCGCCGAGCACCATAACCGCCGCCGCGATCGCCAGGCCGAGGAATTGCCATTGGCGCGACGGACGCTGCCCGGCTGAAAGCATGAAAATACTCACGGTACCCCCATCATTTCGAAAGTCGCTGCCGGCGCGGACACAACACGCGACGGCGTGCCATCGAACAGCGCGTCAAGCACGGCGAGCTTCGTTTCCCAGCGATAATCGGCGGCGATTCGCGAATGGGCGCGAGCGCCGATCGTCGCGCCCTCGGACGAAAGCGCGCGCTTGATTGCGGCGGCAAATTCGGCGGGATTGGCGGCCTGGAGGACTTCGTCGCCGATCGCAAAGCCGAAAGCGGCAAGCGCCTCCGGCGAGGCGATGACGGGCTTGGCCATGGCCATGCCTTCGAGCACCTTGTTCTGGATGCCGCGCGCGATGCGGAGCGGCGCCACGACGGCATCGGCATGCGAGAGATAGGGCCTGACATCGGCAACGCGGCCCGTCACGCGGATGTTGGGCTGGCGCCCGAGCCGCCTAACCTCGGCGGTCGGGTGAGAACCGACGATCCAGAAATCGAGGTTGCCCCAGTGGCGGCGCAGCAGCGGCATCACCGCCGCGGCAAACCAGCAGACGGCATCGACATTGGGCCGGTAATCCATCGCGCCGGTGAACACCAGCGCACGGCGCCCGCGCGGAAAAGGACTGCGATAGGCGCGCGCCGGATCGAAGCGCTGGAGATCGACGCCGTTCTCCATCACTTGCGCGCGCGGGCCGATTTCCGGCGCGCGATCCGCGAAGAGCCGCGCCTCGGCGGCCGACACGAACAGCGTCGCATCGAAGGCGGCGGCGGCGCGGCGCTCGAGCTGCAGGAGCTTGTCGCCTTCGCGCCGGTAGAGCGCCGACATGATGCCGCTTCCCGCCGTCGCGTATTGCCGCCACTTCTCGGAATCGAGATCGACCATGTCGATGATTCGGCGCTCGAACGCGCCGTCCATCGCATAGGGCGCCATGGCGGAGCAGAAGACGAAGGCGCGCGACGGGCGCACATCATCGATGGTCGCCCGAATCCAGCGGGAGAGCCGCGCGTCGCGGAAATAACGCGCGCTCAGCGCTTCGCCGGTAAACAGGCCGGTCAGGCTGCGCAGCCGGGCCTGGCGCGGCGACAGCTTCAGGGCACAGACCGTGGCGCAGATCTTTTCGAGCGCCGCCACATGGCGCGCATCGTCGGCGTCGTCGACGAAGGTGCCGAGATGGACGCGATTCCGCGCCGCCAAATGACGGAGAATTTCCCAGGAACGGATCTTGTCGCCCTTATCCGGCGGATAGGGCAAGCGATGGCTGAGGAACAGCAAATCTTTCACGTCGCGTCACTCCCACGCCCGTTGATGGCAGGGAATGCTGAATCCTTTGCTAAGCTTTCCGGTCCCGCTCATCGCTTGGCGCCCCGGAACACGGCATTCATCGAATCCCACGCGAAGTCCGCCACCAGCCGCGCCAATCGGCCCTCCATGCGCGTCAAATTTAGGTAGTGGCGGAAGCGGGATTTTAGCGACAGGCCGGGCTGGTGCGGCTGCGCCGGGTCGATTTCCCAGGGATGCATATAGAACACGGCCGGGCGAGCCTCGGCAGCATTGAGACTGCGGATGTTGGCGCGCGACAGCCAATAGGGCAGCAGGCGGAAATAGCCGCCGCCGGCGCAGGGCCAGTTGCGGCCGAGCCGGCGCACGGTGCTGAGCGGAATCTCGAGAATGTCGGCATTGGCCGGCCGGAACGGTGCACGCGGCGCGTCCGGCATGCCGTAGAGGTCGTGGGCGATCGGGTAGAGGCTGGAACTATAGGCGAAGCCCTCCTCCGCCAGCACCTCGAAGGCCCAGAGATTGCGCGCGCCGATCGAAAACGTCGCGGCGCGATAGCCGATGACGGGCGCCTGCCCCAGATCTTCGAGCAGCGCCTTGCTGCGGCGGACATCGGCGCGGAATTCGTCGCGCGTCTGCCCGTCGGCGCGGTGATGGCCGAAGCCGTGGCTTGCCAACTCGTGGCCCTGCGCGACGATGCGGCGCACCATCGCAGGATGGCGCTCGGCGACCCAGCCGAGCGTGAAGAACGTCGCTTTGACTTTTGTCGCGGCGAAGAGCGCGAGCAGCCGATCGACATTGCGCTCGACGCGCGACGGCATGCCGTCCCATTCGGAGCGATCGACGACCCGCGCCAGCGCCTCGACCTGGAAGTAATCCTCGACGTCGACCGAGAGCGCGTTGACGATGCGGCCGTCGCGCCGCAGCACGGGAAGCGGTCGGCTGAGCGTGGCGGTGCCCTCCATGGCGGGCCTAGAAGACTTTCCGCAGCGTGAAGATCAGCGAGTTGCGTAAGAAGTTCGTGCCGCCGGCCACCGAGGACACGTCGACAAAGCTGTAATCGACCTCGCCGAACAGCGTCTGCGAGAAGGCATGCCGGAAGGCGAGCGAAGTGCTGAATGTGTTGGTATGGCCGGAATCCTCCGCCGAATAGCCCACATTGAGGGTCAAGTCGTTGAGCGGGCTGAGCTTGCGGTCCCACGTAAAGATGCCGCCGGAAATCGAATCGTTCGGAACCAGACCGGTCAGCGAATTGGTTTCCTGATGCGTGCCCGTGAGCGCGAAGCGGTTGGGCTCCAGAGCGTAGACGAGACTCCCTTGGAAGGTCCGTAGCCGCTCGACGTCGTTCTGCAGGCTCAAGTTGTTGTTGAGCGATTCGGGCAAGCCAGTCGACGCGTTCAGCACCGAGCCGTTGGGCCCGAGCACCGCGCCGTTCAGGTTTTGCAGAATGGCCTGCTGCGGCGTCGTCGTGACCTCGGCGTAGCTCGCATAGGCGGTGATCAGCGGCGTGATCGTATAGCGCATGTCGCCCTGGAAGGATTTGGCGCCGTCGCGAAGACCATAGTTCAGCGAGATCTGGGAATCGGCATTGGGCTCGTAGATCATGCCGGCATACCAGGTCGGCCCGTTATAATTCTGCGACGGCACCTGCGCGAATTCCAGCGTCTGCCAGCCCCCCGAGCCGACCAGCGCGAAGTTATTGCGGAGATGGAGCGTCACTTCGTCGGTGGCCAGACTTTCCTTGTTCGAGCCGATGCCGCCGTCGACGTCGTTGCGCTGGCCGTCGAGCGTGACGCGGTTCGAGACATATTTGCCGACACCGCCGGTATCGAGGGTCGCGCGCAACTCGTTATGGAGCGCGTTGCTGATCGGCTGAGTGGTGCCGAAGCCGTTGAATGCCGTCGGGGTCGAATTGGTCGTCGCCCCGGTCTGGCCGCCGAACCAGGTCTCGCCGACGATGTAGCGCAGCTCGCCGTCGCCGATCGTGTCGAAGGAATGGCGCAACACCGGACTCGCTTCCGCCGTGTAGGTATCGGTGCGCTGATTGTTGGTGAGTTGCGACGTCGGCACGCCGCCGAAAGTGCCGGTATGGGCGCTTTGGAAGATGGCGCCGCGCGTCTCGAACCCCAAGGTATCGGGGACCAGCGTCGCGATCGCCGTGCCGAATAGATTGTTGCTGATGTTGTCCTGATCGCCGGCGACGGCATATTTCTGGAAGCTTGGCGAATAGTCGAGATTGGCGGTGAGCCGCGGCGCATCCGCCGCGATATAGACTCCCGGCGTAAAGGTGGTGATCAGATCGGCCTGGCGCCCGGTCTGCGCGTCGCGGACGTTGTCGGTGATTTCTTCGGTGATTTGCGCACGCGGAATGACCTGCCACAGTGGCGGGCCCTTCGGCGGCAGCTTGTCGCCCTGCTCGACGTCGTTCGGCGCCAAGGGCCGATCGACGTTCTGCCGCAATCCCTGGGCGTAAACCGGTGGAATCGGCCCGTCGCCGTTATTGTCGAGCGGGCCTAGCGAAAGCTGCGCGGTCGCCGGGGATACCGCGCCGATGAAGGCGGCGGCTCCGAAAAGGACGGCGAGCGATCGGGTGTGGCGCATTCTGCTCTCGACACGGCGAACGACACGGGCGGCTGGGCGGATCAATAGTCGGTGTACGAGCCGAACTGATCTGCCGCCGAGGTGCGAATCTTGTTGAGCAGCAGGCTGATGTTCGGGCACGCGCTCAGCAGTCCGATCGCCGTCTCGACTTCTTCCTGCTGCGTGTGATCGGCTTCGACCACCATCACGACCTGGCCGACGAGGCCGGCCAGCACCGCTGGATCGCTCGACGCCAGCACCGCCGGCGCATCGAAAATGATGAAGCGGTCGGAATAACGCTGCGTCATCTCGGCGAAGATCGTGCGCGCGCGACGACTCGACAGCAATTCGGGCGAGCGGATATTGGGCGAACCCGCCGGCATCACCGTCAAATTCGGCAAATTGGTGCGCAGGACAACTTGCGAGAAATCGATCTCGGGATTGCCGAGCAGATCGGTCAAGCCGTAGCTCGCCGGAATGCCCATCATCTCCTGCATCGAGTGATGCTTGGTATCGAGATCGATGAGCAATACCTTTAAATCCTGCTCGGTCGCGATCGCCAGCGCGAGGTTGATGGCGGCGAACGACTTGCCTTCGCGCGGCCGCGACGACGTCACCATGATGACGCGATTGCGGTTGGCCGCGACGTCATCCGGCTCGTCCATGTACTTGGAAACGATCTGCCGTTTGACGATGCGGAATTCGTCGACGACCCGCGAACGTTGCGACGACGGCACGACGATGCCGCAACGCGCGAGACTGCTGCGGTCGATCGAGACCGTTCGGCTGAAGGTCTGCGGCGCGGCGCCGTTCATCGCCGGCTCGGGATAGCCGTTGGCCTCGTATTGCGGTGCGATCTGGCGCGCCGCCGCGTCTTGATAGGCACGCGGATGGGTGAAGACCGGCTCCGGATCATAAGAAGCAGCCTGGGGCGGCGCGGCATGCGCTTGCGGATAAGCAGGCTCCTGGTAAGCGGCCTGAGCGTAGCCCGACGGGGCATAGGTCGGCTGCGGCGGTGGGGCCGGCTGATAGGCCGGTGCCTGGTAGGGGGCTTGCGCATAGGCCGGCGGCGCCATGGCGGGAGCCGGGGCAGCCATCGGCTGGGGTGCTACGCCGCCCTGGCGGTGGCGGAGATGCGCGGCGGCGCGTTCGATCAGCTTGCGCGAGGTTTCGTCGATCATCAGCCCATACTCCCCTGCATGAGGCGATGCAGATCGACGGTCATGAGAATGAGCACGCCGTAGAGCATCACCAGGGCGAGCGCGCTCGCCCCGAAGCCGGCGGTCTCGGTCATCGATTGCGCCTTCGAGCGGAACTGCGCCGCGTAGGTGACGCCGCCCAGCACCGGCAGACCCAGACCGCGCAGACGATTGAGCGTCGCGAAGGAACGATCGATCTGGGTCAGCAGGATCGGAATGGCCAAGCCGCCCAGGACGCCGGCCAGCAGCACGGCTGAGAACAGCACCGGACGATTGGGCGCGATTGGCGCGCTCGGCACTTGCGGCGCGTCGATGATACGGAATTGGATCTTGTCGGCCTTGGTATCGGCAGCCTCGGACAAGTTGGTCGCCTCGCGCCGCGACAGCAATTCGTCGTAGTTGTGCTTGAGGATGGTGTAATCGCGATCCATGTCCTCCATCTGGGCATCAAGACCAGGCGAGGAATGCGCAATGTCTTCGACGCGCTTCAGTTCGGTCTCGTCCTGACTGGCACGACGCTGCAACGATACGACCTGGCCCTGGGCATCGAGGAGACGGATGCGAACCTGGTCATAGACGGAGTTGGAAACCCGGGTACGCGTGCCGGGAGTGGCCGCGCCGCCGGTCGGCTTGCCGCCATGCGCGGCGACGAGTTGGCCGCTCAAATCGGCGATCTGGGCCTTGAGCGCGACCACGTCCGGATGCTGCTCGGTATCGCGCGTGCGCAATTCGGCGAGCTGCCGCTGCAGGATGGCAAGCTGCTGCTCGGCCGCACCGGGAGCGGCCAGCCCCGCCCCGGCGACGTCCGCGCTCAGGGTCGGCGAAATACCGTCGAGGTTCTTTTGCAGCTCGTCGCGTCGCGCGAGCGCGTCCTGCAGGTCGTTGCGCTCCTGCTGTAGATTCTTGCGCAGAGCATCGATGCTGCCGGCCGAAGCCGCGCCCGACAGCACTTCAAGATGCTCGGTGCGGAAATCGGCACGACGCTTTTCCGCCGCGCGGAGCTGCTGCTCGTAGATCGCGATCTGATCATTGAGGAAGCGTTGCGCGTTGTCGATCTGGCTGCGCTGTGCGCCGGTGCTGTTCTCGGCGAATATGGTGAGCAGGCTTTGCACCACGTTCCGCGCCATCGTCGGATCGGTGTCCTGGTACGAGATCGTGAACAGGTTGCGTGTCTGTGGCGTGATGGTGACCTGCTGCACGAGACGCGCGATGAGAGCATCCTTGTCGGCTGCGGTCTTTGCCCGCTTGTCGAGATCGGCCATGTGCATCAACTGCTCGATATTCGGACGGGACAGCAGCGTGCGCTGCAGCACGTCGAGTTGCTGCGCCGGATCGACATCGACCGCGATGCCCTTGAGCAGCGGCGTCAGCAATTGGTCGGCATCGACGTAGATGCGGGTCGAGGATTCATACCGGCTCGGCATCATCACAACGACCGACCAGCCGACGATGCAAACGGCCCAGGCGGCGAGCGCCACGATCCATTTGCGCCGCCAGATGGCGTGCAGGTATTGAAAGACGAGGCCGGAGATTGATTCCATGATCCTGATGCCTTTTCTGGGCGCTCTCGACTTTTTCTAGAAGTAGCGTTGCGGGATGATGAGGATGTCGCCCGGACGCATCTGCATATTTTCGGCGACGTCGCCATCCTTCACCAGACTGTCGAGGTGAACCTTGATGGTCTGCTGCTGGCCATTCTCGTTACGCATGATGATCGCGCGATCGCCGGCGGCGAAACGGGTCAACCCGCCGACCTCGATCATGACGTCGAGGATGGACATGTTGGTGCGGTACGGGATGGCGCGCGGCTGCGACGCCTCGCCGATGACGCGGACCTGCTGCGAGAACGGGCCGACGAAGTTCGAGACGATGACGGTAACGATCGGCTCCTTGACGTAAGCCTTGAGCTTCTCCTCAAGCTCGCGCGCCAGCACGGAGGGCGTCTTGCCGACGGCAACGGCGTCCTCGACCAGCGGAATCGAGATCTTGCCGTCGGGACGCACGGGTACCCGGGTCGAAAGTTCGGGACTGCGCCAGACGAAGATGTCGAGCTGGTCGCCGGGGCCGATCTGGTAGTTGTCGCTGTTGCCGGCCTGCAAGCCGGCGGCGCCGCGCGGCAGCGCAGCGTTCTGCATCGCCGGCGCCGCGACAGGCGCGGTCTGCATCGGCATCTGATTGGCGGCCATCTGCTGCGAGGCGGGACGGGAAACGGGCATCGGCATCGGAGCCGGCTGAGCCTGCGCGACCGTCGGCGGCGGCAAATCGGGCCGGGCGTTGACGTCGGGCGGAATAGCGAGCGCGGTCTGCGCGCTCGGCGAATTCTGGCTCGAACGCTGATAGGAATTGCCGACGATGCGATCCGACATGTCGCCGATCGCCGTGCAGCCCGCGGTGGCCACCAGCGCAATCAACGAGACGGAACGAAGAACCTGGCGCAGCAATGCAGTCACTCCCCACAGGTGAGGCGCCCGCCTGACGAAACGCCGTCCGGCGCGGGCCGCTAGCTGATTGCGGACCTTGAAAGGCGGATTTCGCCCGTCAGGGACCACTCTCACGCTGCAAGGAGATATACCTTCCAAAGCTTACCGAAAGGTTGCCCGGATTTAAGTATTTGTTTTGTGCATTCAGTCGTTTGCGTAAAGAAATTCTAAAGATAATCGCGCGCATTCTCGACGTTATGACTAATACCGCCGGCGGCGACGCCGATCTTTTGACGCCGGTCTTGCACGACGTCCGGCGGGTCCGCCGATGGCGCCTCGCGGATTGGGATCTTGCGATCCGCCAAGCCCGCCAAGCCGGACTCCTCTCCCGTCTCGCCGCCGATATCGGCAATGCCGGGCTCATGACCGCGGTCGCCGAGCGGGCGCGGCCCGCGCTCGAGGCGGCGCTCATCCTGGCCGAAAAGCACGCCGAGGACGTCGCGCGCGAGCTCCGCTACATCGGCGCGGCACTGGCCGGCACGGGTTCGCCGGTGATCCTGCTCAAAGGGGCCTCCTATGCGGCGGCTGGACTACCGCCGGCGCGTGGCCGGCTGTTCGGCGATATCGACGTGCTGGTAGCGCGGAATGCGCTGCCGGCGGCGGAGGCGGCGCTGCTTGCGCAAGGTTGGGAAAGCGCCAAGGACGACGAATACGACCAAAGCTACTATCGGCGCTGGATGCACGAAATTCCGCCGCTGCAGCACAAGGCGCGGCGCACCACGATCGACCTCCACCACACCATCACGCCACCGACCTCGGCGCATCCGGTGGACGCCCGCCGAATGATCGAGGCGGCAACGCCGGTCGGCGACGGCTTTTTCCGCGTCTTGGCGCCGGTCGACATGGTGCTGCATTCGGCGGTGCATCTCTTCGACGACGGCGAATTCGCCAACGCCCTGCGCGATCTCGACGATCTCAACCGCCTGCTGCGCCATTTCGGCGCCATGGCCGGATTCTGGGACGCGCTGGCGCGTCGCGCGGCGTCACTCGGCCTCGAGCGGCCGCTCTACTATGCGCTGCGCTACGCGGCAAAACGGCTCGGAACGCCAGTACCGGCGCCGCTCCTCGTTTCGCCGCTGTTGCGCCCTCCCGCGCCGGTCATCCGCCGCTTCATGGATCTCATCTTCGCGCACGCGTTGGCACCCCCGCATGCCAGTTGTCGCCGCCGCGGGTCGGGCGCTGCACTCGGTTTCCTTTATCTTCGCGCGCATCACCTGCGCATGCCGCTGCGCCTGCTCCTGCCGCATCTGCTGCGCAAAGCGGTGATGCGGCGGCTGAAGCCGGCGACGGTCTGAGCAACATCTGACAGTCGGAGCCGCCGATTCTCTCCTATCTCGCCTATTCCTTTCTGATGCCGCCGACGGTGTTCGTCTTCACCGTGCTGGTCGGCGGGCTACTGGCGTTGGTTGCGCGCACGCAGCGTTATGGCCTCGCGCTGACGCTGGCCAGCGGCGCGGCGCTCTATGTCTTCTCGATGCCGGTGACGGCGGCGCTGATGCTGCGCGCGATCGAGGCCCAAATACCCGAAACGACGCGGGATTTCGGGGAATCCCAGGCGATCGTGATCCTTGCCGGGACCATCCATCACGGCGACGGCGGCGCCACCAAGGACAGCGTCGGCGCGCTGACGCTCGAACGCCTTGACCGGGCGGTTCAAATTTATCGCCGGACGAAGCTGCCGATCCTGGTCTCGGGCGGGCCCATTGGCGACAGTCAGACCTCACTCGCGGCGCTGATGGCGACGACGCTGACGCAGGATTTCGGCGTGCCGGTCGCATGGCGCGAGGAAAAATCGCAGACGACCTACGAGGACGCGCAGGAAACGGCGCGAATCCTCAACGGTCAGAACATCCATGTCATCGCGCTGGTAACGCAACCCTGGCATATGCCGCGGGCCATCTGGTCGTTCGCGCAACAGGGACTGGACGTCATTCCGGCGCCGACCGCGCGCACCGTGCTGCGCACGCCGATCGATTCCGCCATGATCCTGCCCAGCACCGACGCCCTCGAGGATTCGTTCTATGCGCTCCACGAAGCGATCGGCCTCGCCTATTACAAATTGCGCTTCGGCGGGGCGGGAAATCCGGCCTCAAGCGGCCGCGATTAAGACTTCCCTAAGGCTTATTTCCTAGATTGAACGCCACGCCGCGCGACGGCCCTTAACCACGCCGCCGGCCCTCATTTCGGGATTTCTCATGGCGCGATATCTGGTCACCGGCGGCTGCGGCTTCATCGGATCGCACCTCGCCGATGCGCTCCTTGCCGAAGGCCACGACGTCCGCATCCTCGACAATCTTTCGACCGGCCATCGGGAAAACGCCCCGGAAGCCTCCGAATTGATGATCGGCGACGTCGCCGATCGCGTCGCCGTACGCCAGGCGATGGAGGATATGGACGGCGTGTTCCATCTCGCCGCCATCGCCTCGATCGAGCGCAGCATCGACGACTGGGTCGGCACGCACATTTCCAACCTCACCGGCTGCATTACGGTTTTCGACGCCGCGCGCCGCGCGCGGGCATCCGGCCCAATTCCGGTGGTCTATGCCTCCTCCGCCGCGATCTATGGCCTCAACGAGGACGTGCCGCTTGCGGAAACCGCGCGTGCCGTGCCGATGACCGCCTACGGCGCCGACAAGCTCGGCTGCGAGCTGCACGCGCATATCGCGACCTCGCTCTACGGCGTGCCGACCACCGGCTTGCGCTTCTTCAATGTCTACGGCCCGCGGCAGAATCCGGACTCGCCCTATTCCGGTGTCATCTCGATCTTTTGCGATCGCCTGGTCGCCGGCAATCCGATCACCATCCATGGCGACGGCGAACAGGTGCGCGACTTCATCCATGTGACCGACGTCGTGCGGTTCCTGACCCAGGCGATGGCGGTGCCGGCCGAAGGCGAAGTGTTCAACGTCTGCACCGGCGACGGCACCTCGATCGTCAATCTTGCCCGCACCATCGGCGAGCTGTGCGACACGACGCCGGATTTGATCTTCCGCGCACCGCGGCCGGGCGACGTGCGTCTTTCGGTCGGCGACAGCCAGTGCGCCTTCAAGCGCTTCGGTGTCCGGGCCGAGATGCCGCTCAAGGATGGGCTGATGATCACCCTCGCCGCCCTGCGCCAGCGTCAATCGATTCAGCTCCGCTACGCCTGAGGGCGTGGCGTCAAACCCCCTCTGCCGTGCGGAAATCCCGGCCCGGCCCCAGCGGCACGATCCCGGTGGGGTTGATGGTGCGATGGCTGCCGTAATAGTGCTGCTTGTATTCGGCGAAATAGCAGGTCGCGGCGATGCCGGGCAGCGCATAGAGCCGGCGCGCATAAGCGGCAATCGCCGGATATTCGTAGACGTGCCGCACATTGCATTTGAAATGGCCGAAATAGACGCCGTCGAAGCGAACCAGCGTCGGGAAGAGCCGCCAATCGGCCTCGGTCGGGCGATCGCCCAATAGATAGCGATTCTTCGACAACAGCGCTTCGATCCAGTCCAGCGTCTCGAACACTTCCGTGGCCGCCTTCTCATAGGCTTCCTGCGTCGTGGCAAAGCCCGCGCGATAAACCCCGTTGTTGAACCCTTCGTAGATTCGCGCATTGACGCGGTCGATCCCGGGGGCGAGATCGGCCGGATAGAAATCGGTACGGTCGTCGGTGAAGGCCGCGAAAGCGCTGTTGAACATGCGGATGATCTCGGAGGATTCGTTGTTGACGATCGTCTGCGCCTGCTTGTCCCACAGGATCGGCACGGTGGCGGAGCCGGAATATTTCGGATCGGCGCGCCGATAGATTTCATAGACATGATTGGCGCCCGTCAGCGGATCGGGATCGGCGAAGGTCCAGCCTCGCTCCAGCATGAGCGGCTCGACGGCGCTGACCGAGATCACGTGTTCGAGCTTTTTCAGCACGCGGAAGATCATGGCGCGATGGCACCACGGGCAGGCATGCGCGACGTAGAGATGGTAGCGGCCTTTCGCGGCGGGGAATTTCGCGCCGGAATCGGCGGTGACGAAATTGCGAAAACCCGCCGCCTTGCGCACGAACTGGCCGCCGGCGCGCTTTGTATCGTACTAGCCGTCGCGCCATTCGCCGTCGACCATAACGCCCATCCGCTCCCTCCTGTTGGTGCGGTGCAACAAAGCCTCAAACCGACGCCGCGAATTAACAGTAACGCCGCAACGGTCCCTATGTTAAAAAATTGGCCGCTGAGAACAGGCTTCGATGGTTGCCAGCCTCGGGGGAGTTTGGGGGTGGCGGCCAATCCAGCCGACGACGTGGCTCGCGCGTCCGGCACCTCTGGGGGAGAAACCGCATGTTCACGCAAATCCTTGATCCGACCGGAAATCTGTTCGTCACCTGGCTGGTGGCGCTGATCCCCGTCGTCGCGCTTCTATTCATGCTCGCGGTCCTGCGCTGGACCGCCTGGTTGGCGGTGCTCATCGGCTCGCTCGTTACCTTGGTGCTCGGCCTCTGGGTCTGGCAAATGCCGGTCGGCGACGGCCTCAGGGCCTACGCCTATGGCTCGGCAACCGGCGTGTGGAACGTCGACTGGATCACCTTCTGGGGCGTCATGCTGTTCAACACCATGGTCGCCACCGGCGCCTTCGACAAGCTGCGCCGCTGGCTGGTCGCGCAAGGAACCCAGGACGTGCGGGTGCAGACCATCCTGTTCGCCTGGGCGTTCGGGGCCCTGCTCGAGGGCCTCGTCGGCTTCGGCTATCCCTGGGCGTTCGTCGCGCCCATCCTGATCGCCATCGGCATCCCCGATCTCGACGCCATCCGCGTCGCGGCGATCGCCAATAACGCGCCCGTCTCCTACGGCGCCTTGGGCGCGCCGATCATCGCCCTGGCGACGGTCACGGCGGGCACGCTCGGCGTGCCCTTCCTGACGTTGTTGCCGATCTACTCCGCTTCGGTCGGCAAGATCGTCGCCATCCTGGCGCTGCTGCCGCCCTGGATTCTGCTCTACCTCGTCACCGGCAAGAAGGGCATGTGGTCGGCCTGGCCCTTGGCCATCGTCGGCTCCCTCGGCTACATCGCCGGCCAGCTGCCGACCGCCGTCTATCTCGGGCCCTACCTGCCCGACGTCTTCGGCTCGATCGTCTGCTTCGTCTGCCTGCTCCTCCTGCTCAAGGTCTGGCGGCCGGCCGAGGTGCTGGGCTATGGCGGCAAGCCGATCCCCGGCGCGCAGAGTTCGGCCGCGCATCACGGCATGTCGGGCGGCGACATCGTCGGAGCGTGGCTGCCCATCGCGGTGCTGGTGATCGTCGTGGTCCTGTGGACGGGGCCGTGGTCTCATCTGCCTTCGATCGTGCTGCTCCACTACGCGGTCGGGGCCGCATCCTCGATCACCCCGGGAGCGACCATCGGCGCGGCGTTCAACTGGACGCCGTTCGTCGGCGGCTCGGCGATTTTCGCCTCGTGGATCGTGGTCGTGATCCTGATGATGGCGATGGGGCACCTCAAGTTCAGCCAGATCGGCGGGATCTTCGCCAAGACCTGGCAGAACATGTGGGGCGCCTGCCTCGTCGGCGTGTTCATCTTCGGCCTGGCCTATGTCTATAATTTCTCGGGCATGGCCGGCTCGCTGGCGAGCGCGTTCTCCAAGATCGGGCCCGCCTTCATCGTGGTGGCGCCGATCCTGGGCTTCATCGGCGTGGCGCTGTCGGGGAGCAACACCTCGACCAACGCCATGTTCGGCACCTTCCAGGCGCTCGTCGGCAAGCTGCTCGGTTTCCCCTTGCTGCTGCTGCCGACGCTCAACTCGGTCGGTGCCGAGATCGGCAAGCCGATTGCGCCGCAGACGGCGAGCGTCGGTGTATCCACGACGCGCTTCGTACGCAACGAGGGGGCGGTCATCCGGCACAATTTCGGCTGGTGCCTGGTGCTGCTCGGCTATCTCATCGTGATCAGCGTCGCCTGCTATCTGTTCTTCCCGGGAATCGCCACTCTCTAACCCTGGCGAATAAGCGCTAAAAGAAACGGGGCGCGCCAAGCTGGCGCGCCCCGTCTGCTTTTGGGTGTCGGACGCGTCTAGTGCGTCTGCTCGATGGTCGTGCTTTGGCTGCGCGACGAGGTCGAGCCGTCGGGCGCGACGTATTGCTTGGAGTAGGCGTCGGATTTGGTGACGCCGTCCGGGGTGGCCTTGTAGGAGTGCTCGGTGGTAACCGAGCTGCCAGGCACCGGCATGACATCGGGCGGTGGCGGGCTCGCGATCTCCATCGGCGACGACGTCACCGTGCGAGTTTCGGTCGTGCTCGTCGCCGTCTGGGCGAAGGCCGGCGCGGCGATCAGAAGGGCCGCAGCGGCAGTCAGGATGGGTTTGTACATAGTCACTCCTCTGCCAATGAAATGGTAGCGGAGTAACGGGGCCGCGCGGGGAAGGTTTCCCGCCCTGCTCAATGGTCACAGAAAAAGCGCCGCCGGCTTCCCGGCGGCGCTGCTTGGCCGCAGGACTCGTTAGAACGAGAGGATGGCATCGATTGCGAGCGTGACTTGGCTGGTCTTGGTGCCGACACCGGCAGCCCCGACGTTGAAGGGCTTCTGCCGGCCGCCGCCAATGATCGAGTCGAAGCGCGCCTCGGGCCGGATCACCAGGCCGAGGGTTCCCGGCATCGTGAGCGGCGGGGTATAGGCAGCGCCCATCGTCAGTTCGCCATAGGTCAGGTTATAGGCGCCGCCGGTCGTACCCGTGCCGCCGGTTCCGCAATAGGCTTGGTTACCGACCGGGTTTTTGGTGGCGACGTTGCTGACGATGTTGCGTTGAGCGTCGACCGCATCCTCCGAGCCTGGAAAGGCGCAGACGAAGCCGGTGAAGCCGTTCTTCGCCTGATCGGCGAAGATCTCGGCGCGGCCGGTGAACGACCACTGGTCGTTCCACTTGAAGATGCCGTACTGCGCGACCCCGCCGGCGGTGACCTTGTAGGCGTCGTCATGCACCAGGTTCAACTCGGTGACCGCGGTCCAGGAATCGTTGATCTTGTAGGTGACGACGCCATCGAAATATTCGCGCAACGCCTGGTTGACGTTGAACGCCTTGCCGTTAACCGTCGAACCTGTCGGATTCTCCACGCCGACATGAGCGAGGCCGAGGATCGTCAAATTGCCGTCGAGCAGGTTATTCAAGCCGAAGCCGCCGAGCAGCGCGCCGGAGTTATTGTTGTCGCCGCGCGCGCCGAGATCCGCGTTGACGCCGGAGTCAAACCCGGCCCAGAGGTCCAACATGTCGGTGACGTGGAAGGTGCCGTAGAGGCCGGTGTGCTTGAATGGCAGCCCATAGTTGAAGATGTAGGAGTGCGAATAGAGCGGGTTGACGGAATTATCGATTACCTCGAAGCCGAGCGGAGTCGGATATTGCCCGACGGTGATGTCGACGCCGCCGGTCGCCGGGATCGGCGCATGGAACAAGGCCGCCGCCTCGACGATGTCCCATTGATAGGGGCTGCTCGTCGAACGATCGAATTCGTTGAAGAAGTGCGTGTAGCGCGAATCCGTGCCGTACATGCCCGTGAACTTGAAGCCGTACTGAAAGCCGTCGTTCTTGGGATCGAGATCGGCCTCGATGTTCAGCATCGTCTGGTTGACGCGGAACGAGTTGTCCCGATCCGTGAACGCCTGGCCGAAACTGATGTTGTTTTTCGGGCTGTCCGGGTTGAACGAAACGCCGCCCTCGATATGGCCGGACAACTGGATGCCGCCGAAGAGCGGATCGACCCAGACCGGATGCGCCGGCGGCACCGTGTCGTCGGCGCGAGCGGCTTGCGCAAAGACGCCGGCGACGCAAAGCGCCGCGGCGAAGGAAATAACGGATCGCAAGAACATGACTTTCGACCCCTCGGCAAACCGCGTGACATTCCGGCAACGGCTGGGCGATATTGATAGTGCTCGGCCAACCGTCCCGACACGGAACATTCCGAGCGCGCGACCATTTCTTTAGCACGCGGCGGCGCCGAAATCGCCGCCCCGAAATTGCCGCGGCGGCGGCCGAATTTTTGCCGGGAGGACAGCGATGAAGAAGCTCTTGATCGGCGTCGGCGCCGTCGTGGCGCTGCTCATTGTGGCCGCGATCGCCGTACCCTTCTTCGTGCCGGTCGATGCCTACAAGACGAAGCTGATCGACGCCGTCAGGGAATCGACGGGCCGCGACCTGCGCATCGACGGGCCGATGAGCTTCCGCCTGCTGCCCAATATTGCGCTCTCTGCCGAAAATGTGAGCTTCAGCAACGCGTCCGACGGCGTCGCCAAGAACATGGCGCAGCTGAAATCGCTCGAGGTCCGGCTGCGACTGCTGCCGCTGCTCACCGGCACCATCGCCGTCGACAGCTTTGTGCTGACGGATCCGGTGATCGCGCTGGAGATCGATCGCGGCGGCCATGCCAATTGGGATTTCAGCAAACCGGCCGTCCCCGGCGCGCCCGTGTCCGCGCGCCCCGCCGCCGCGGCGTCGCAAGGTGGCGGCATGGCGGAGCTCAGCTCCTTCCGCCTCGCCAATCTCAAGCTCGAAAACGGCCAAGTCAGCTATCTCGACCAGCGCACCGGCAAGCGCTGGGAGGCGAGCGCCATCAACATGACTTTTTCGATGTCGGGCCTCGACGATCCCTTGACCGCCAACGGTTCCGTGATGTGGAACGGACAGAAGATCAGCCTCAGCTATTCGATCAAGCGGCCGGGCGCCTTCCAGGGCGGCGCGCCGACGCCGGTGGCCTTCAACGTCAGTTCGACGCCGATCAATCTCGCGTTTTCGGGTGCCGGCGTCGGCGCGCCGGAGCTGAAGCTGTCGGGCGACGTCAATCTTTCGATCCCGTCGGTGCGCAACTTGGCAAGCTGGGCGGGCCAGCCGATCTCGGGCACGGGCAAGGGCTTCGGTCCGCTGTCGATCAAGGGCAAGCTCGACGTCGCGGGCGCCACTTACGGCTTCGGCGACGCTGCCATCGCGTTCGACGACATCAAGGGCAAGGGCGGCATCGTCTTCGACAATTCCAAAGCGCGTCCCTATATCCACGGCAGCCTGGCGCTCGATCAACTCGACCTCAATCCCTATTTGGGCAACCCCCCGACGAATGCGGCCTCGCCTTCTGCGCCCGCGGCACCCGGCCCGGCGGCCCCGGGCGCCGCCGGAGCGAAGGGCTGGAGCAACGATCCGATCGACGTGGCGCCTCTCAGGCTCGCCGACGCGGATTTTCAGCTCGGCGCCGACGGCATCCGCTATCACAACATCGTCATCGGCAAGAGCGCGCTCGAGCTCCATCTGAAGGACGGGCGGCTCGTCGCCGATCTGACCGGAATGGAGCTCTACAAAGGTACCGGCCAGGGCAAGGTGACGATTGACGGTTCCGGCGCGGTGCCCGCCATCGAGCAGAATTTCGCGCTCAAGAGCGTCGACATGCAGCCGCTGCTGCATGACGCCGACAATGTCACGATGCTGTCCGGCCTCGGCAGCCTCGACGTCGCGGTCACCGGCCGCGGCCGCAGCCAGCGCGAGATCGTCTCGTCGCTGAACGGCAAGGGCTCGCTGCACCTCGACAAGGGCGCGCTCAAGGGCGTCAATGCCGTCCAGATGGTGAAAAGCGCCACCTCGTCTCTGACCGGCGTGCTCCTCGGCGGCTCGCAGACCGAGTTCACCTCGCTGTCGGCGACCTACGTCATCACCAACGGCATCCTCAAGAACAGCGATCTGCAGATGGCATCGCCCGAATTGCCGATGACCGGCGCGGGCACCGTCGATCTGCCGCAACGCCACGTCGACTACAAGCTGACGCCTAAACTCGCCGGCGCGCTCGCCATTCCGATCCTGGTCACTGGGCCGTGGGACAATCTCTCCTATCGGCCGGATGTCGGCGCGATGCTCAAGCAGCCGGGCAAGGCGTTGCAGAGCGTGATTCAGTCGTCCCCGGGCGCCGTCGACAAGCTCAAGGGCCTGCTCGGGAAATAAAATCAGCCTTGCTTGCGCGCGGCCGCGCGATACCAATCGAGGATCGTCTCGCCGTTCCAGAAGGCGACGCCGGCGTGCCGCGCCGCGTAGTCGAGAAAGGCTTCGAGATATTTGATCCGGTGCGGCACGCCGCTGATATAGGGGTGGATCGCGAAGCACAGGATCTTGGCGCGCCCGGCGCCTTCGGCGTAAAGCCGATCGAATTGATCGCAGGCGCGTTTCAGGAAAATGTCGGCGTGGTGATGCTGCACGATCATCATCGGAATGTCGTTGAGCTCGACCGTGTAGGGCAGCGTCACCAGCTTGCCGTGCGATGTGGCGATCTCGGTCGGCTCGTCGTCGTAAACCCAGTCGCCGATATATTGCACGCCCGCCGCGGCGAGAAGATCGGGCGTCTCGTAGGTTTGCGTGAGGCCCGGCCCGAGCCAGCCGACCGGCCGCTTGCCGGTGAATTGCGCGATGGTGTCGAGCGATTTGCGGATGGTGGCGCGCTGGTCGGCGAGCTTGTGGATCGGCCCCTGGACGTAGCTGTGGCCCATGAACTCCCATTTGCGCTCGAGCGCCGCGGCCGCGACGCGCGGATAGCTTTCGACCACATTGGCGTTGAGCGCGAGGGTCACTTCCGCCTGATAGCGGTCGAACGCCTCGAAGAAGCGCCACACGCCGACGCGCATGCCGTATTCGTGCCAACTCCAATTGGGCACGTCCGGAATGAGCGGCACGCCGGTCGGGGCCGGCAGAACCTGTCGCGCCATCGGGCTTTCGATCTCCCAGACCTCGAGATTGACCACCGGCCAGACGATCAGGCGCAGCCCCTTCGGCAGCTTCAGTACGGGGCGATCGACGATCGCGGAAAAAGCAGCGCGCTCGCGTGGTTTCATCAAGGGGCTCCGGCTGGCTCGGGCGGGATCGAGCCGCTAGTCTAGCGCGATGGGTGAAACGGATACTACGCCAGCGGCCGCGACGCTCCGGCATACCGCATGGGAACCCGATAATGCGGGAAATATGAGTAGGCTCGAATTCCAATGACGACCAAGATCAAGCCATGCCGTCACGGCGTTTTTGCCTATAGCCCCGTCGATACCTTTATCGGCGCCGCGCTCGAGCGCTACGGCGAATACAGCGAGATCGAGGTCCAGGCGCTGCTCCAGTTTCTGCCGCAAGGCGGCGTCGCCGTCGATGTCGGCGCCAATATCGGCTGCATGACAATTCCGTTCGCGCGCAAGGCGGCTTTTGTGCTGGCCTTCGAGCCGCAGCGCATCACCTTCCAGCATCTCTGCGCGAACATTGCCTTGAACGAGTTGCGCAACGTCTATGCCGTGCAGGCGGGGGTCGGACGGAAAGCGGGCAGAATCAAGCTTGCCCAGACGGATTTCGACGCGCCGCAAAACCTCGGCGCCGCCGCCCTGATCGAGGATGCGGGCGGCGAGACGACTCTCCTCTATGCGCTCGACGATCACGTCGGCAAATGCGACCTCATCAAGGTGGATGTAGAGGGCATGGAGATCGACGTCCTCGAGGGCGCCCGCCGCATCATCGGCGCCTATCGTCCCGTGCTTTACGCGGAGGCCGACCGGACCGACAAGGCGCCGGCGCTCATCGCTCTCCTGGGAGAGTTCGGATATCGCGCCTGGTGGCATTTGACGCCGCTGTACAACCCGGCGAATTTCGCCCGCGACGGCCAAAACGCGTGGCCGAACATCGTATCGATCAATCTCCTGGCGCTGCCCGACGGAAGGGAGCCGCCTGCCGGCTTAACGCTCTTCTCCGCCCCCGGCGGCGACACCTTCGAAAAGCTGAAGGCGCGCCAGTCGGGTCGCGGCGGCTGACGGCGATGGCAACGCTTGCCGAAGCGCTCGAGCGCGCCCTGCAACTGCACGAGCGGGGGCGGCTCGACGAGGCGGAGGCGCTCTACCGCCGCATCCTCGTCCACGCGCCCGATCATGCCGAGACGCTGCATCTCCTCGGCGCGCTGGCGCATCAGCGCGGCCAGCACGAAGCGGCGATCGCGCTGATCGGCAAATCGATCGCGCGCGACGGCCGGGCGGCGGTCGCGCATAACAGCCTGGGCGTCGCCTATCACGCGCTCGCCCGGCTGGACGAGGCGACAGCAAGCTATCGCCGCGCGCTCGCGCTCGACCCCCGCTTCGCCGAGGCCTGGAGCAATCTCGGCAACACCTTGCATCAGCAGGGCGATTTCAAAGGGGCGGAGGACAGCTATCGCCGCGCGCTCGCCATCGCGCCCGAGACGGCGGAGATCCACAACAATTTCGGCACGACGCTCTACGACCAGGGCGATTTCAAGGGTGCCGAGGAGCATTACCGCCAGGCACTTCGACTGCGGCCGGATTATCCCGATGCGCATTTCCATCTCGCCGGCATCCATTTGCGTCGAGGCGATTTTGCCGTCGGCTGGCGCGAATACGAATGGCGCTGGCGCATGAAAAGATTCGTCATGCCGGCGCGCCCATTCAAGCAGCCGCAATGGCACGGCGAACCTTTGAACGGCGCGCGGATCCTGATTCACGCCGAGCAAGGCTTCGGCGATTCCTTGCAGTTCATCCGTTACGTGCCGCTCGTGGCCGAGCGCGGCGGCAAGGTCGTGCTGGAGGTGCCGCGGGAATTGCTGCGCCTCTTCGCCGGAATCGCCGGAGCCGAGTCGGTCGTCGCCTATGGCACGGCGCCGGCGGATTTTGCCTGGCATTGCCCGCTGATGAGCCTGCCCTTCGCCTTCGGCACCACGCTCGCCGATATCCCGGCGCGCATTCCCTATATCGGCGTCGATCCCGCTGCTGTCGCGCAATGGCGACAGCGCGTCGAGGCCCGACCCGGCCTCAGGGTGGGGCTGGTCTGGGCCGGAAGGCGAAGCTGGAAACAGCATTATGAGCGGGCGTTCCCGGCGGCGGCGCTGGTGACGCTGACCAAGATCGCGGGCGTGTCCTGGTTCTCGCTGCAGAAGGGGGCCGCGCCGCCGCCGGGAACGGCGATCACGGATTTTGCCCCCGATCTCGCCGACTTTGCCGACACCGCGGCGGCGATCGCCGCGCTGGATCTGATCGTCACCATCGATAGCGCCGTGGCGCATCTTGCCGGCGCGCTGGGAAAGCCGGTCTGGATTCTGTTGCCCGCGGTCGCCGATTGGCGTTGGCTCGACGAACGCGCGGACAGTCCGTGGTATCCCACGGCGCGCCTCTTTCGTCAGGAATCGCCGTTGGTTTGGGACGCCCCGCTTGGGTGTCTGGCGGCCGAGCTGGCCCGGGTCGCGGCGGGCGAGCACGGGCTTCTCCCGCCGATTCTTTAGAACAAGATAGGAACCTAAGAATGGGTACGCCGGGCGTGGCAGGGGCTCGGGCGACTGTTGCACTTGCGCCACAGCCCCCGGCAATCGTCCGGATGGACGGGCAGAAGCCTTGCCAGTCAAGCCCGCGCCAGCCGATCTTATCGGCGGTGGGGGGATCGTCCTCTCGCATCCGCGGACTTTCCATGTGGGGGTATGATGAAAACCAAACTCAGTTACGCCGCGCTGGCGACGACGGCTTCCGTCGCTATGCTCGCTGGCATTTCGGGCGCGAATGCGCAGACGGGTCCGAACGGCGTGCAGTATTGCACGACGACGCAGGTGAACCCGGGTCACAATGATTGCGTGATGCCGGCGGCGTCCGCCCCCGGCGGCGGCTCGTTCCCCGGCTCCTTCCTGGTGCCCGGCACGAACACCTCCTTCGCCGTGCACGGCTACATCCAGGCCGACATCGAGCACAATTTCGGACCGCATACCGGCGACACGAGCTTCAGCGCGAATGGCGTCGCGCTCGAAGGTCTGGGCATAACCAATGCGACGGCGCAGACCCACGCGCTCAACGGCGGCACGACCATGACCGTCAAGGCGACGCGCCCCAATATCGAGACCCGCACGCCAACCGGCTATGGCGAGTTGAAGACCTATATCGAGTTCGACTTCAACCAGACCGCCGGCAGCGAGCTCGGCGGCAACAACGACCTGCTCCGCCTGCGTCAGGCCTACGGCACCCTGGGCCCCTGGCTCATCGGCCAAACCTATTCCCTGTTCGCGGATCTGCAGGCCTATGCCGACACCGCCGCCGGCGCCCAGGACGTTGGCATGCTGAACACCTTCAACGTTCGCCGGCCGATGGTTCGCTATACCTGGCTCGCCGGCAACGGCGTTTCGGTCGCCGGCGCGATCGAACAGCCGACCTATGCGGGTTCTGCGTTCTCGACCGGGGCGAACACCGCCTCGGCTCTCGTGGGTACCGCCCTGAACGGGGTCACCGTTTATTACAACTTGCCGCGCGCCGTCGCCGCGGCCCAGTTGGATCAGCCCTGGGGCCATGTCAAGTTCGCGGTGGCCGGAGGAGCCACCGATATTCGCCAGGCTAACGTAACCGCCGGAGGCACGCTCTCCACACCCAACCATCAGATCGGGGATTATGCGGCCACCCTGAGCGGCCACCTCAACACCTGGGGCAAGGACGCGTTGCGCGGCGGCTTGACGTACAATTACGGCGCTGCGGATTTCACCTCCTGGAATACCCAGGGCAGCGCGGTCTTCAACAACACGAGCGGAGCGTTTTCCGTCGAGAGGACGTTGTCGGCCTACGCCAGCTACGAGCACTTCTTCACCGGCCAGTGGCGCGCCAATGCCGCCGCGGGCTACATGCACATCTCGGGCAACCCGTTCAACGTCACGTGCGGCGCGGGGACGGCCTGTCCGCAGGCGGGCATGGTGAGGGCAGCCCTCACCAGCGAATTGAACGTCATCTATTCGCCGGTGCCGCAGACCGACTTCTGGCTGGAATGGCAGCACGCCTACCGCAAGATGATGTCGGGCGCCAACGGAACGCTCAATCAGGTCGACGCCGAGTTCCGGTTCTACTTCTAACCTGAAGCATTTTCTTCGGAACCCGCCGGCCGCAAGGCCGGCGGGTTTTTCTTTGCCCGGATATTGACGGCAGCTCCCCTCACCCAGCTTTAGGTAAGGCTCGGCTGCGCCTCGCCAACCCAAAGCAACCCTCTCCCCCTTGGGGGGAGAGGGAAGGGTGAGGGGTAATGCTCCAGGTTCAGGCCGAGGCGAGACGCGATCGGGGGCGCTCAATGCGCGCGGGCGACGCCCATCAATTGCGCCAGGCGCTCGGGCGCGGCGAGGAGCTCGCGGCTGGCGCCCTCATGGACGACGACGCCGCGTTCGAGGACGATGGCCCGGTCGGTGAATTCGAGCGCGATGCGGGCATGCTGCTCGACCAGGATGAAGGCCAGATCGTCCTCGCGCTTGAGCCGGTCGATCCCCTTCAACACGGCGTCGACGATCACCGGCGCCAGACCTTCCAGCGGCTCGTCCAGCAGCAGCAGCGACGGATTGCCCATCAGCGCGCGGCCGATGGCCAGCATCTGCTGCTCGCCGCCGGAAAGCTGGTTGCCGCCGTTGCGGCGCCGCTCGGCAAGCGCGGGAAAGAAATCATAGACCCGCTCGATCGACCAGCGGCCGGGGCGCGCCGCGACGACCAGGTTTTCCTCGACGGTGAGCGAGCGGAAGATCTCGCGCTCCTGCGGCACGAAGCCCATGCCGAGGCGGACGCGGCGATAGGCCGGCAGCCGCGATATATCCCGGCCGGCAAAGCGCAGGCTGCCGTCGCGTAAGGTGGTATGGCCCATGATGGTGGCCAGCAGCGTCGTCTTGCCGACGCCGTTGCGGCCCAATACCGCGAGCGTGCCGCCGGGCGGCAGTGCCAGCGAAATGCCTTCGAGCACCACCGTGTCGCCGTAGCCGGCGCGTATCTTGGTGAGCTCGAGCCCCTGGCCGGCGGTGGCGTCGGTCATGCCGGGGGACGCTCGCCGAGATAGACCTGGCGGACGCGCGCATCGGCGGATATCTCGGGCGGCGTGCCCTCGACCAGGACGGCGCCCTGCACCAGGACGGTAATGCGCCGCGCCAGGCGGAAAACCAGATCCATGTCGTGCTCGATGATCAGCACGGCGATATCCGCGGGAAGCCGCTCGATCGTCTCGACGATGGTGCCCGATTCCGAGGACGGCACCCCCGCCGCCGGCTCGTCCAGCAGCAGAACCTTGGGCTTGAGGCCGAGCGCCACCGCGATCTCGACCAGCCGCTGGCGGCCATAGGCGAGTTCCTTCACCGGCCGCAACGAATCGTCCTGCAGACCCAGCGATTCGAGCAGGGCATAGGCTTCCTCGATGATGGCGCGGCGGCTGCCGGCGGGCCGGTGGATGTCGCCGCCGCTGCCGAGGCGCTCGGACACCGCCAGCGTCACGTTCTCGAGCACGGTGAGGCCGCGGAACAGCGTCGTGATCTGAAAGGTGCGGACGATGCCGCGCTTGACCCGCGCCGCCTGGGCCAGGCCGGTGATATCGGCGCCGTCGACCAGGATGCGCCCGGCGCTTGGGACGAGCGCGCCGGTCACCAGATTGACGAAGCTGGTCTTGCCGGCGCCGTTCGGGCCGATCAGCGCGTGGCGGGCGCCCCGCTCCAGGCGGAAATCGATCGCGCAGGCGACGTTCAGCGCGCCGAAGCTTTTGCACAGGCCGGTGGTTTCCAGGGCGGCCGGGGCGGCTGCGGTTCCGGCCATGCTCACCGCCGCCTGAGCCATTGCAGCAGCCTCTCGCCGGTGCCGATGGCGCCGCCGCGGAAGAACATGACGACGACCACCAGCAGCAGTCCGATCCAGAAATACCAGTAGACCGGATCGATGGCGGCGAAGCGGTCCTGCAGGATCATGTAGAGCGGCACGCCGATGAACGCGCCATAGAGCCGCCCGATGCCGCCCAGCAGCAGCATGATGAGGATCGTGCCGGAGCGCTCGAAACCCAGCGCGTCGGTGGCGACGAATTGCGTCGTCTGCGCGATCAGCGCACCCGAGACGCCCGCGAGCGCCGCCGAAATGGTGTAGGCGACGAGCCGGCGGCGGAAGACCGGCGAGCCGATGGCATGCATGCGGGCCTCGTTCTCGCGCACGCCGGTCAGCGAGCGGCCGAAGGGCGAAAAGACGATGCGCCGCATGACCAGCCAGCCAATGAAAAGCACGCCCAGGCAATACCAATAGGCCGTCTTGCCGAAGAGGTCGAAGCGATAGAGGCCGAACACCGGCCTCACTACCATGCCCTGCAACCCGTCGGCGCCGCCGGTGATGCTGTTTGCCTTGTTGGCGACCTCGTGCAGCATGGTCGCGACCATCAGCGTCTGCATCAGGAGGGTCAGGCCGTGCGTGCGCAGGATGACGGCGCCGGTGACGAAGCCGACCGCCGCCGCCGCCGCGGCCGCGACGAGCAGCCCGCTCAGCGGTTCGCCCCAGCCATGCGCCGCCAGCAATCCGGCGGCATAGGCGCCAGTGCCGAAGAACGCCGCATGGCCCAGCGTGACGATGCCGGCGTAACCCAGCACCAGATCGAGCGACAGGCCGAAGAGGATCGCGGCAAGCACCTGAGCGCCCAGCGCCAGGTAGTTGGGGAAGGCGACATAGCAGGAAGCGGCGACGAGCCAGGGCAGCACCTCGTACCAGCGGAAGCGGTGCCGCCGGGCGAAGATCTCGATGGCGCCCGCGACGGTGCGGTCTTCGCTGAGCAGCGCCATCAGCCCGAGCTCACCAGGCCGCGCGGCCGCCACATCAGCAGCGCCAGCGTCAGCGCATAGATGAAGAACGAGCCGAGCTCGGGCAGCAGGTATTTGAAGGCCGTGTCGCTGATGCCGAGGAGCAACGCCGCGAAGAACGGCCCGCGGATCGAGCCGAGGCCGCCCACCGAGACGACGATAAGGAAGTAGATGAGGTAGTCGGTGGCATAGCCCGGATAGATCGGCAGGATCTCGGCGCCCAACCCGCCGCCGAGCGCCGCGAGACCGCTGCCCAGCGCGAAGGACAGCGTGAAGAGGCGCGAGGTGTTGATGCCGACCGACTGCGCCATGCGCAGGTTGTCGACCGCGGCGCGGATCATGGCGCCGAAGCGCGTCCGGTCGAGCGCCAGCCACAGCCCGGTCACCAGCACCGCGCCGCACAGGATCAAGAAGCTGCGATATGTGGGAAACTCGCGGAAGCCGAGATCGATTTGGCCGCGCAGGACTTCGGGCGGCTGAAAGAGCTGGGCCAGCGGCCCCCAGAAATACTTCGCGACCGCCACCGACATGAAGATGAGCCCGATGGTCAGCAGCACCTGGTCAAGTTCGGCGCCGCCATAGAGCCGCCGGTAGAGCACGCGCTCGAAGACGACGCTGACCGCGCCGACGATGACCACCGCGGCGGCCAGCGCCAGCGGAAAGGGCACGCCGTAGCCGTTCATCAGCGTGGTCATGGCATAGCCGCCGAACATGGCGAACATGCCATGCGCCAGATTGACGAAGCCCATCAGCCCCATGGTGACCGACAGGCCGACGGTGATCAGGTACAGCACCATCGCGAAGGCGAGGCCGTGGAACGCGATACTGACCGCGGCTGAGAGGATTTCGCTCATAATCTCAATGCCTTGGAGCCTGGCGCGGGAGGGCCGGCCACTATAGGGCGAATGCCGGGAACGAGGCAACGCGGCGCGCCGGCGATCCCCGAAAAAAAGATCGCCGGCGACAATGCGCCGGCGATCGTCATTCCCATGCCGCGCCGAACTACTTCGGCGGGTTCATCGCTTTCCACGGATCCTTGACCATGGGGAAGGTCTCGAACTCGATATTGACGAGCTTGCCGCCGCGCTTCTCGACGCGGCGGATATAGATGTTCTGGACGATTTCGCCGGTCTTCGGATCGATCATGAAGGGTCCGCGCGGACTCGTCTCGGTCTTGTAGTTCCTCAGGATCGCCATCGCCTGGTCGCCGTCGAACTTGCCGCCGGTCTTCTTGATCACGTCGAAGATCATCGCCATGCCGTCCCAGCCCTGGACCGCGGGGAAATCCGGGATCACCTGATCGCCGAATTCCTTCTGCCAGGCCGCGAGGAACGCCTTGTTGGCGGGGCGGCTGGACGCGACCGAATAGGTGCCCGAGCTGACCACGCCCAAGGGCGCATCGCCCATCTTGGGCAGCTCGCTGTCGATCAGCAGGTCATGGGTGGTGACCAGGGTGATCCCCGCCTGCTTGAGATTGAGGTCGTTGAAGGTCTTCATCATCTGGGTCGATTGCGGGCCGCCCGGCACGAAGATGAACAGCACCTTCGGCTTGGCGTCCTTGATGCGCTGCAGGAACGGCGTGAAGTCGGGATTGGCGAGCGGGAAGCGCACCGAGCCGATGACCTTGCCGCCGCCGTCCTCGATGCCCTTCTTGAAGCCGCCTTCGGCGTCGTAGCCGGGCGCGTAGTCGCTGACCGCGATGTAGGCGTCGGTCAGGCGGTGCTTCGCCGCCCACAGGCCCATCGGGTACGCGACCTGCCACAGCGTGAAGGAATCGCGCACGATGTAGGGCGACTTGTAGGTGAGGTCCGCGGCGGCCGCATTCATGTCGACGAAGGGAATTTTGGCCTCGGTGAGGACCGGGGCCATCGCCAGCGCGTTGGGCGAATAGACGACGCCCGTAATGATGTTGACGTGATCGCGGGTGATCAGCTCCTGCGCCAGGCGCTTGGCGACGTCGGGCGCCGGGCCGGTGTCGTCGCGCCGGACGATCTCGACCTTGACGCCGGGCGGCAGATCCTTCTGGTGCAGCTTGGCGTAAAGGGTCAGGCCCTTGTCCATCGAGACGCCCGGCGAGGCCAGCGGACCGGAATAGGTGGTGATGACGCCGATCTTGACCGTCGTCTGCGCCGAAACCGGCGAAACCGCCAGCAACCCGGCGACGGCCACGGCCACGCCGCCGCCCAGGATGTTCAAAAGCCTACCCATGAAGTCCTCCCCTGATTTCGAGAAGCCCGCGCTTGCCGGCGGGCACGATATCGATTCCGGGCGCCCGCTCACGGTGCCGGATGCATCTCCTTCCACGGATCCTTGACGTTGGGGATCGTGTCGATTTCGACATTGGCGAGCTTGCCGTTCACCATTTCGGTGCGCCGGATATAGACGTTCTGCACGATGTCGCGCGTCGCGGGATCGATGCTGATCGGCCCGCGCGGGCTGTCGGGATTCTTCCAGTTCTTGATGATCGCCATCGCCTGGTCGGCGGTGAATTTGCCCTTGGTCTGCTTAATCACGTCGAAGATCATGTGCATGCCGTCATAGCTGTCCACCGCAAAGAAATCGGGCGCCAGCTTGTCGCCGTATTCCTTGTTCCAGACCGCGAGGAAGGCCTTGTTGGCAGGCCGGTTGCCGGCGACGGAATAGATCCCCGCCGTGATCAGCCCGACGGGCGCCGTGCCCATATTGGGCAATTGTTCGTCGGGCACGATATCCTGCGTGCCGACCAGCGTGACGCCGGCCTGCTTGAGGCCGAGATCGGCATAGGCGTTCATCACCGAAGTCGCCTGGACGCCGGCGGGGACGAAGATGAACAGCACGTCCGGTTTGGCGTCCTTGACGCGCTGCAGGAACGGCGTGAAGTCCGGGTTCTGCACCGGGAAGTAGACCGACCCGAGCATCTTGCCGCCGGCATCGGTGAAGCCCTTGATGAAGGCGTCCGCCGATTCATGGCCCGGCGCGAAATCGCTCGACGCGGTATAGGCCGTCTTGTAGCCGTGCTTCGCCGCCCATTCGCCCAGCGGCATCGCCTGCTGCCACAGCGTGAAAGAGGTGCGGGCGAAATAGGGCGTCTTGCGCGGAATCTCGACGCCGGCAGCGTTCATGCTGATGAGCGGCACCTTGGCCTCGTCGGCGACCGGGGCGAGGGCGAAGCCGGTGGGCGTCCAGATGATGCCGGTGAGGAATTGGACGTGGTCGCGGGTGATGAGCTCCTGGCCGAGGCGCTTGCCGACATCGGGGTTGGGGCCGCCGTCGTCGCGCTTGAGGAGTTCGACCTTGACGCCCGGCGGTAGGTCCTTCTCGTGCTGCTTGACGTAAAGGCTCAAGCCCTTGTCCATCTCCTCGCCGACGATAGCCATCGGACCGGAATAGGTGGTGATGACGCCGATCTTGATGGTCTGCGCCGCGGCGGGCGCGAAACCCAAGGCGAAGGTGGCAAGCGCGAGGCCCGCAACCCAAAGGGACGCGAAAAGCCGTTTACCCATGTTCCTCCCCATAATTTGCGCCTGAAACGGCGCCGCGTTCTTGGTTGGAATGACTATAAGGGCAAGCGGCGGGCATCGGCAACCGCTCGGCTGGCACGGCCCCTGCCCTCGAGAGCCCGCAACTGGCCTTTCCATATTGCCTCTGTTAGGGTCCGCCCCGCTTGGCGCCCTGCCAGGAGAGACCGGGTCACCGCACCCGGCGCCGAAGGAGCAACCGCCCCGGAAACTCTCAGGCAAAAGGACCGGCAGGGAACGGCACTCTGGAAAGCAGGCGCATCGCCCAGCGGGCGGGGCGCCTCACCGACGAGGTAAGCCGGTCGGACGATACTCCGCCGGTCAATCTTTCAGGTTCTTCGGACAGAGGGGGCTGTCAGCGGCCATTCGGCCGCCGGTAGCTATTTCTTCTCTTCCGGAGCGTAAACGATGTCGGCACAAGCCAATGCGATCCCCGACGGCGTCGAGATCAGGGCTGCGATCAAGCCCGGCTATGAGCGCGTTCTGACGCCCGAGGCGGTCGCCTTCGTCGCCGAGCTCGAGCGCAAATTCGGCGCCGAGCGCGCACGCCTCCTCCGGCTTCGCGCCGAAATCCAGGCCAAGCTCGATGCGGGCTGGAAGCCCGATTTTCCCGCCGAGACAAGCAGCTTGCGGGAGGCCGACTGGACGGTGGCCGCGTTGCCCCAGGATCTACTCGATCGCCGGGTCGAGATCACCGGCCCGACCGACCGCAAGATGGTCATCAACGCGCTCAATTGCGGCGCCAACGTCTTCATGGCGGATTTCGAGGACGCCAATACGCCGAGTTGGGACAATCTGATCGAAGGCCAGATCAATCTCGGCGAGGCGGTCAAGCGCACCATCGCCTTCGACGATCCGCAGACGAAAAAGCACTACACGCTCAACCCGAAGACCGCGACGCTGCTGGTCCGGCCGCGCGGCTGGCATCTGCCCGAGGCCCATGTCCTGGTCGACGGCGCGCCGATGGCCGGCGCCTTCTTCGATTTCGGGCTCTATTTCTTCCACAATGCGAAGGAACTGCTGAAGCGCGGTAGCGGCCCCTATTTCTATCTGCCGAAGATGGAAAACCGCTTCGAGGCCAAGCTATGGAACGACGTGTTTCTGCACAGCCAGAAGGCGCTGGGCCTGCCCAGGGGCACGATCAAGGCGACCGTGCTGATCGAAACCATCATGGCCGCCTTCGAAATGGACGAGATCCTTTACGCGTTGCGCGACCATTCGTCCGGGCTCAATTGCGGCCGCTGGGACTACATCTACAGCTTCATCAAGAAATTCGCGGAGGATCCGAAAGCGGTGATGCCCGACCGCGTGAAAATCGGCATGACGACGCATTTCCTGCGCTCCTATAGCCTGCACCTGATCAAGACCTGCCACCGCCGCAACGTGCACGCCATGGGCGGCATGGCGGCGCAGATACCGATCCGCAACGATCCCGCGGCCAACGACGCGGCCATGGCGCAGGTCCGCGCCGACAAGCTGCGCGAGGCGGGCGACGGCTATGACGGCACCTGGGTCGCGCATCCGGGCCTGGTCGGCCTCGCCAAGGCGGTCTTCGACGCGGAAATGCCCGAAGCGAACCAGATCGCGCGCAAGCGCCAGGATGTGCATGTCACGGCCGAGGATTTTCTGCGGGTGCCCGAGGGCTCGATCACCGAGGCGGGGCTGCGCCAGAACTTCAATGTCGCCATCGGCTATCTCGAAGCCTGGCTGCGCGGCACCGGCTGCGTGCCGCTCTATAACCTGATGGAGGACGCCGCGACCGCTGAAATCAGTCGCGCCCAGGTGTGGCAATGGATCCGTCACGGCGCCAAGCTCGCGGATGGCCGACATATCGACCGAGCTCTCTGCCGCAAGCTGCTCGACGAGGAGCTCGACAAGCTCAAGGCGATGGTCGGCGAGCCGGCTTACGCCGACGGACGCTATGACGACGCGGCGAAAATCGTCGTCGATCTGATCGAGGCGGAGCGCTTCCCCGAATTCCTCACCATTCCGGCCTATGAGCGGATCATCGCCGAAGGCGCGTGAGGCTTATTTCATCCTGACGTAGCGCAGCGGAAAGCTGTCGTCGCCGCGCTGCACGAGCTCGACCCCGTCGCGCACCGCCCAGACGACGCCTTGCTGGTGCAGCGGGATATAGGCGTAATCGTCCTTCACCATGGCAAGCGCGCGCCGCAACAGCCCGGTTCGCGCGGCCGGATTCGCCTCGAGCTGGGCGCGCTGGATCAGCGCATCAAGGTCGCGATTGGCATAGCCGCCGATGTTGAATTCGCCGGTGTGGAGGGCGTCGCTGCGCGACGCCGCCAGATTGACCAAGGCGCTCGCCGCATCGGCATTCGCCGGCGTGAAGCCCATCAGATAGAAGCTCGAGCCGTAGCCCGGATCGAATATCTTGCCGAAGAAGAGCGCGCGCGTCTGCGCGGTGAGCTTGACGCGGATGCCGATTTTGGCGAGATCCGCCGCCACCGCCTGGCAGATCGTCTCGTCGTTGATATAGCGGTCGTTCGGGCAATCCATGTCGAGCGAGAAGCCGCGCGCATAACCGGCCTCGTCGAGAAGGCGTTGCGCCGCCGCGGGGTCGTAGGCCGGGCGCTCGTCGAGCGCGGCGTCGAAGCCGTTGACGCCCGACCCGACGAGGAGCGCCGCCGGCGTGGCGAGGCCGCGCATCACCTTGGCAACGATGCCCGGCTCGTCGATCGCGCGGCTGAAGGCCTCGCGGACGCGGCGGTCCTTGAACGGGTTGCGGCCGTGGATGCCGCTGTCGGGCAGCTCGCGGCTCGATTGGTCGAAGCCCAGAAAGATCGTCCGCAGCTCGGGGGTGTGCACGATGCGCAGGCCGGGCGAGCGCGCGATGCGGTCGATGTCCTGGCGCGGCACGCTGTAAATCATGTCGACGGCGCCGGAGGATAGCGCGGCGACGCGCGCCGAATCGTCGGGGATCGGCCGGAACTCCACCCGGTCGAGATTGTGCTCCGGTCGGTCCCACCAACCGGGATTGGGCGCCAAAACCGTATGGTCGCCCGCGACGCGCTCGACCACCATGAAGGGACCCGTGCCGTCGGCGTGGCTGGCGGCATAATTTTCGTCGTCCTTGACCAGATCGGTCGGCGCCGCGGCGTCATGCGCCGCGCACCAGGCCTTGCTCATCATCGCCCAATGCGTGATTTCCGCGGGAAGGATCGGATCGGGCGCCACGGTGACGATGTCGATCGTGTGGTCGTCGACCCTACGGACTTCGCGGATGGCGGACAGCGACACGGCAAGCTTGGAGGTCGGTGCCGTCGCGCGGACATAGGAAAACACGACATCGTCGGCGCCGAACGGCTCGCCGCCGGCGAAGCGCACGTCGTCGCGCAGCTTGAAGCGCCAGACCAGAGGCGCCACCTGCGACCAATGCGTCGCTAACCCCGGCTCGATCGCCAGATCGGGGCCGCGCCGCACCAGCGGCTCATACACATTGGCGAGGAAGGCGAGCAGAAACCTTTCCTGCCGCGCATAGGGATCGAGCGCGGCGACATCGGCATCGCTCGCCCAGCGGAACGTCCGGGCGGCGGCGCGGTCGATGCCGGCGCAGACGACCAGCAGAAGCGCCAGCGCCAATGGGGCCAAGAGAGATGTCGGGGGCGTCCGCCGCATACCGGGCTCTTATCGGAAGCGTGCGCGGCGCGGCAAGCGGAATCGGTTGACCGGGGCCGTGGCTCGGCGTTATGGCTCGGATTGCGTCGAGGGGAGAACCGGATGGCCGCGATCTATGTGGCACGCAGCGCGAAGCTCGGCAAATGGGCGTTCGATGTCGGCCTGAGCAAGCACGTCTTCAAGTTCGGCTGCACCGACGAGAAGCTAAAGGAGCTGATCGCGCGCGGCTGGGCAGGCGAGGACGATTGGCAGCTGGTCAAGCAGGCCCCCGCGCCGGACGGCGCCGACGAGACGGCGCTGATCGAGCGGGTGGCGCGCCGCGAAAAGGCGCTCGACCCCCGATACTACCCGCGCATCCGCGACACGACAGGCCTCTTCAAGGTCGATCCTGTCCATGTCGAGAACCACATGCTGGTCGCCCGCGCGCTGGCCGGGGCGGCGGAAAATCTCGCGTTCAAACTCAAGCCAGTGGATTTCGCCGCTTACTTGATCGACATCGTCCTGCGCTGAAATCCCTCCGACGCCGCGAAAATCTCGTCGCGTCGCCGCCGAAGTTAACCAATATTAAAATTAACCAGTATTAAGACTTATCTTCTTCAAGTCTTATTCTGTATTTGCGTTATGCCGATTCGAGTGATATATGGTTAATCAGAAAACCAACACGGTTAATAGAGCAGAACGCTCCTCGGTTGCCACCCGAAGGAGACTGCCATGTCTGCGTATATTCGTTTCTGGACCCTGACGGTCCCGGCTGTCGCCGGATTGCTGCTGGGTTCCGCCTTTCTCTCCGCGACGCCCGCCGCGGCCGCGGTCTGCCCCTCGCTAAGTTACGGCTCGCCCGCGGCCTCGATCACCGGCTGCAGCATGACGTTCACGATCAACGCGAACGGCACCGTTTCGGCCGTCTACAACCTTGCCAATGGCTCGGTCTTCGCGAATAGCGGCTACGACGTCAGCGGCAACGTGCTGGTCGGCGTCACCAACACCACCGGCTCGACGATCTTCGATTTGATGGTGGCCACCGCCTTTACCGGCGACCTGCCGATCTTCGATATCTCCCCCGGCGAAACGCTTGCCGATACCTCGCTCGGAGCGACGGCCTGTACCGGCGCCACCGGCGACGAAGGCATCACCAGCAACGGCCAGTGCATCCATTTCACCGTCGTAAACAACAACACCGGCGACGTGGTCTTCGGCAGCGGCCTGACCGCCGGCAGCACGGCCTTTTTCGCCCTCGCCTCGCCCGGCGCATCGGTCTGCATCACCAACGCCTCGGGTGCCTGCATCACCGTGGCCGAGCCGGGCTCGCTCTACCTCATGGTCGGCGCGTTCATGGGCTTTGCCGTGATCATCCGGCGCAAGCTGCTGATCCCGGGCTGGCGGCGTTTCCTGCGCCTGTTGCGGGCGCGCCGCGCAGCGTCGGCCGTCAGCCGGCACGTCGGCTTGGCCGGCGCGCTCGAAATCTAACCCGCACATAGCGAAGAGTGGAGAATCGTCGTGGATAATTTGATGAAGATCATCGGCGGCAACGCCGCCGGCAACATGATCCACAAGACGGGGGGCATCGAGCACCTGCAGAAAATCAATCCGCAGGCCGGTCCGGCGCCCGAGATCCCTTGCCCGCCGGCGCCCTGCCCGCCGATCAATCCCAACGCCCCGCTCGGCGCGCCTGTCGCCGTGCATGAGCCGGCCGCCGGCCAGCGCGTCGATATCGAGGTCGTGCCGAACCAGCCGCTGATCTTCGACTTCAATCCGCTCGATCTGCAGGCGACGCGGGCCGACAACGCGGTGACGCTGACCTTCCCCGACGGCGCCCAGGTGGTGCTGCACGACATCGTCGGTCCGTGCGGTCCCCAGCCGAGCCCGTTCCAGCTGCCCGACGGCACGATCATCACGCCGAGCGAGCTGCTGCACACCTTCAACCTCGGCGATTTCGGCCCGTGCTTCCCCGGCCTCGGCGAGATCAATCCCACCGCCGGGCCGACGCCGATCTACAACACCGGCTTTCCCTATTCGCCCTTCGATGTCGGCGAGATCGGCCCGGGCCTCAACGGCCTTGGCCCCCTGCCGCCGACCGGCTTCGGCTTGACCGTTGAATTCCTCAAGGGCTCGGGCGGCTCGCCGCCCACGCCGCCGGGACCGCCGGGCCCGCCGACCCCGCCGCCGCCGGGCACGTTCCTGGCGGTCAGCGAGGACGTGCAGAACACCGTCTATCCGGCGCTGCCGATCACCGGCGATTATTTCACCGACACGAATTACGTCACCGGCCAGCCGGTGGTGTCGTCCTCGCCGGCGCCGTTCATCACCGCCTACCACGATCCCGATACGGGCTCGAACACCGGTGTCGGCCTCTACGGCAATTTGACGCTCAACACCGCGACCGGCGTTTATAGCTACAATCTGACCCCCGCCGGCGACGCGCTGGCGAGCCAGCTCGGCAGCGACCAGCTCTCGGCCAACATCTCCCACATCCCGGGCACCGGCTACTCGCTGGTTGACGATTACCTTGTCACCACCAGCAACGGCTTCGAGACCGGCACGTCGCAGTTCCTGCTGCGCACCTACGGCGTCGACGCGCCGACCAGCACGGCGAACACGGTCACCGAAACGGTGGGCCCCGGCACGGCGCCCGAGCTGTTGCTGACCTATACCGACGCGGCCGACCCGAGCCACAGCTTCCAGCAATTGGCGACGATCAGCGCCGACGGCGTGGTGACCTTCGCGGCGGGTTCGGACACCTTTGTCCAGCCCAATGACCCGGCGCTGGTCACGCTCGAGATCGTCCCGGGCAGCGGCACGGCAAGCGTCACCGTGACCGGCGTCACCATCGAGGGCCAGACGGCGGCCATCGGCTCGACCACGCTCACCGACAACGGCACGCAGGGATTGAGCATGATCGTCAACCCCAATCTCGGCGCGACCGGCACGAACCAGGATCCCGGCGATACCGGCAACGCTTCAAACGCTCTCGGGTCGGAGAACACCACGGCGGCGCTCGCGACGCTGAGCAGCACCGCGGTCTACACCGATCCGTTGAGCGGGCTCACCGAAACCTACGGCTACCTCTATGACAACACGGCTGGCGGCGCGGTCGTCAGCATGGGCGGCGGCGCCACCGCCACCGCCGATACGCTCAACTTCGCCGGCACGCCGGGCACCACCAGCACCACCATCGCCGGCTCCGGCGCCGCCGGCGCCAGCAACGTCATCGATTGGAGCAGCGCGACCAATCTCACCGACGGCATTCCCGGCCTCGACATCAACGGCGGCACCGGCGGCGGGCTCAACACGCTCGGCATCGAAACCGCCGCGGCGCAGAATCTGGATTTCCATGCCGGCGGCACGCTGACGACGGGCGCCGGCGGCAATGTCCAGAACATCCAGGTCTTCGATTTGAGCGACGGTGCCAATCCCTCGGCCGCCAACTCGATCACGCTCACGCCCGACGCCGTCTTCAATCTGGCCGGGAACGAGCCGGGCATCATTCCGGCGATCGGCGGCGGCGCATTGGCGGTTTGGGTTCTCGGCACGGCCGCCGATACGGTCAATTTGAGCGGCAGCAGCTGGACTCCGATCAGCGGCGTGGTGGTCAGCGGCAGCCCGCAAGTCGCGACGCAGGGGCCGGGTGCGGGCAATTTCGGCGCGGCCGCCGGCACCAGCACGCAGACCCAGATGGTCGGCTTCGCGGAATTCGCGGGAACGACCACCGGCGGGCAGACGGTGCATGTCTATGTCGAGAACGCGATCGCCCAGGCGGCGGGTCATGTGCACCACACCTGATCGGGCGACAGGGTAGGTTTGAAGAAGTAACGGCAAGCCGAACGAAGTGGCAAACTGGGGCGGTTCCTGTTTCGGGGCCGCCCCGCTTTTTTAGCGCTTCGCAGGCGCCCGCAGAATGGGCGCCGCTAGAGCTTGGTTTTCTTGAAGATGCGCTCCGGCAGGACGCGGATCGCCAGCATCACCAAGCGCCAGACCGGCCGCACATAGACGATATCGCGTCCCGCCGATTCGGCCTTGACCACGGCCGCGCCGACTTCCGCCGGATCCGCGGTCAGCGCCTTGGGCAGCTTCATGCCCTCGGTCATCCTGGTGTTGACGAAGCCCGGCTTCACCGTGATGACCTGGACGCCCTGGCGCGCCAGGCGGTTGCGCAGGCCCGATAGGAAGGCGGTGAACCCGGCCTTGGCGGAGCCGTAGACGTAATTGCTGGCGCGGCCGCGCTCGCCGGCGACCGAACTGACGCCAATCAGCGTGCCTGAACCGCGCCGCGCCATGCGGTTGGCCAATTCTGCCAGCAGCGCCGCCGGGGCCAGGTAATTCGTGTGCATCACCAGCTCGGCGGCGGCGACATCGGTTTCGGATTTCGCCTGATCGCCCATGAATCCGATAACGGACACCACCGTGCCGGGCAACTCGCCGAGGCCGTCGAGAAACGCCGCGTGGCGCGCGGTATCGAGGACATCGAATTCGGCGAGGCGGGCGGCGACGCCGTAGCGGATCGCCAGATCGGCGACATCGGCCTGCAGCCTTGCGGCATTGCGCGCGGCGAGGATCAGCGGTCGGCCGGATTTGCCGTAGGCATGGGCGATGGCGCGGCCGATATCGGACGTCGCGCCCAGGATGAGGACCGCGCCGGCGCTCATAACCCGAGCCGCCGCGATTGCAGCGAGGCGAATTTCTTGGCCGGATCGGCGCGATGGCGCTCGGCCTTGAAGCGCGCCAGCGCCGGATAGCCGCCGCTCACCATCGCCGCCGGCATGCGCGCATCCTTGGCCAGATAGACCCGGCCGCCATGCGCCGCGACGATGGCGTCAAGCTCGGCCAGCAGCGCGAAATTGGCGGCATCGGCGCGAAAATCGAGCGCCAGGGTGTAACCCTCGAGCGGGAAGGACAGCATGCCGCGGCCCGGGCCGAGCAGCTTCAGCACCGAGAGAAACGAGGCGGCACCCGAGGCGGCGATCTTGCCGAGCAGCGCCGTGAGCCCGGCGCGGGACGCATCCTTGGGCAGCACGCATTGATACTGCACCAGGCCCGAACGGCCGTAGATGCGATTCCATTCGAGGATGGCGTCGAGCGGATAGAAGAAATTGTCGAATTCGACGAGCTCGCTGCCGATGGCGCCGTGACGATAATAAAGCGCGTTGAAGGCGCCGACGCTCCAGCGGTTGAGTGCATAGGACGGCAAATCCACCGGCACGCGGCGCGTACGCGGCACCGGGAGATGGAGCGGCTTGCGGCGTCGGTTCCTCGGCAGCTCGTCGCGGCGCGCATGCTCGCCACGATAGAGCAGCGAACGGCCAAGACCGCCATTCATCGCCAGGCAGTCGATCCAGGCGGCGCTATAGCTCCAATCCTTGGAATCCTCGAACAACGCCATGGTCTCGTTAAGGTCGCGGGCGCGCAGCGTCTCCTGCCGGATCAGGCTGGTCTCGATGGGCTGCAGGCGGAACGCGGCGCTCAGGATGATTCCGGTCAGGCCCATGCCGCCGCGCGTCGCGGCGAAGAGCTCGGCATTCTCGGTCGCCGAGCAGGTCACGACACTGCCATCGGCCAGCGCCAGTTCCAGACGCTCGACATGGTCGCCGAAGGAGCCGGCCTTGTGGTGGTTCTTGCCGTGCACGTCGGCGGCGATCATGCCGCCCAAGGTGACGTATTTGGTGCCGGGAGTGACCGGCGGGAACCAGCCGCGCGGCACGAAGATCGAAAGGATGTCGGCCAGCATCGCGCCGGCCTCCGCGGTGAGCGTGCCGGTCGTCGGATCGAAAGCGATAAAGCGATCGCGATGGCGCATCGCCAGCGTGGCGTCGGGATTGAGCGAGGAATCGCCGTAGGAGCGGCCGTTGCCGCGCGCGATCAGGCTGCCATTGGCGGCGATCGCGCCCAGCACTTCGGCACCATCGCGGGGAGCCAGCACGCGGCACTCGGCGCGCGGATAGCGGCCCCAACCCGACAGCATCATGGCGCGGTTCCAAAAACGAAGCGGCGGTCGAGATGATACTTGACGGTATAGCCGATGACGAGGCCGATGGCCCCGCCGACGAAACGCAGCCTGCCGCCCGGGCTCAGGATGTCGAAGCCGAGCTCGGTCAGCCAGAAGAGCGCCGTCGTGGCAACCCCCATCAGGGTATAGAAGGAGAATTTGCGCATATGGGCGACGGCGCCACGCGCCGGATCGCGGAAGATCCAGCGCTTGTCGAGAACGTATTTAATGGCAAGGCCGGTCATGGTGCCGAACGCCATCGCGACGAGCAGGGCGAAGTTTCCGCGATAGATGGCGAGGCTGGTCCACTGGCTCGCCAGATTGACCAGCGTCGCCAGCGCGGCGAAGCACGCATAAAGCGCCGCGATACCGATACGGCGGGACATCAGGTCAGACGCTGAAGGCGGCGATCGCCAGCACGAGGACGCCGCAGACTATGCTCTTCGGGTCGCTGGCGGCGAATACCACCGGATCGTCGTGCATCTCGCCGCGATGGGTCATCAGCAGGATGCGGCTGATCCAGTAGAACAGCACCAGACAGATCGCCCAGAGATAGACCGGATTGCGGTAAAGCTCGGTGACCGCCGGGCTGTTGATGTAGAAGGCGAAGACCATCACCGCGACATAGGCGCTGGCCGCGGCCATCGCCTCGAGCATCGGCAGGTCGCGCAGGATGTAGCCGCGCCCGGCGGGGTCGCCCTTGCCTTTCTCGATGCGGTCGATCACCTCGGTGCAGCGCTTGATGATGGCCAGGCTGAGGAAGAGAAAGATCGAGAAGGCGACGAACCACGGCGACAGCGGCACCGCCAGCACCAGGCTGCCGCCGATCAGGCGCAGGCCGTAGAGACAGGCGAGCGTCAGCAGATCGATCGTTACCTTGCGCTTGAGCCACAACGAATAGGTCATGGTCAGGACGTAATAGCCGCCGAGCAGCAACGCGAAATCGCGCGGTGCGGCCAGGGTCAGCGCCATTCCTGCCGCCAGCAGAACCGGGGCCATCAAGATCGCATGCCAGAGCGGTATGCGGCCAGCGGCGAGCGGGCGATTTCGTTTGGTCGAATGTCCGCGGTCGTTGTGCAGATCGAGCAGATCATTGACGAGATAGGCGCTGGAGGCGCAGAGGCTGAAGCTCAGGAAGGCGAGCAGCAGCGGAATTGCGGCGGAAACGTCAAAGCGATGCGCCGCCGCCGCCGGCACGAAGATCAGCAGATTCTTGAGCCATTGATGGACGCGCAGCGCGCGGAGGTAGTCGCGCAACTTGGGCCGGCGCTCATCGAGAACGCGTATTTCCGCGAAACGCGCGGCGGCGTCGCGATGCAGTGCGGCGGACGCGCCGACGACGAGCACGCCGCGCGCCTTCTCCCACACCGCCATGTCGGCACGGCCATTGCCGGCATAGTCGAAGCCGCCGATTCCGAAGGCTTCGACCAGCCGTGCCGCCTTGACGGCGCCCGAGAGGTTGGTCCGGCCGTCCGAGGCGAAAATGCCGTTGAACAAGTCGAGCGATCCGGCGACCGCCTCGACCAGCGATCGGTCGGCGGCGGAGGCGAGATAGATCGGCCGGCCCTTGGCCTTTTCGGCGCGGAGCAGCGCCAGCAACTCCTCGTTGAACGGCAGGGAATGGAAATCGATGCTGGTTTCGGCCGCGATCGCCGCCTTGAGCGCGGCCTTGCCATGCCGCAGCGCCGCCACGGCGCGCAATGCGCTTAACGGCCGCGACGACAGCAAAGCGAAGAAGGATTCGATCAGCAAATCGGATTTGATGAGCGTGCCGTCGAGGTCGACGACCAACGGCCGCTCGGCCGCCGCCTGCCGCAATACCGTGTCCATCGACAGAAATTTCCCCACGCTCGTTCGGCCACGGCCGGCGCAGAACGCCGGCCCGAACGGGAGTGTCCGCCACCCAGCTTTACCCTTCCCTAACGGTCGTCCGCCCGCACCAGGCCTCGGGCTCGCCAGGGTAAAGATCGGGTAAAGGCCGCTAGGCTGCCGGCAGGACGACGCGCAGGCTGAAGCCGCCCTCGGCGCGGTTCGCCGCCGCGACATGGCCGCCGAGTCCCTCCGCGATGCATTTGACGACGCAGAGGCCGGTGCCGGCGTGCGGGCGCTCGCTTTGTTCCGCCGTTTCGCTCCGCCGCGGCCGGAAGGAGCGGAAGCGGTCGAAGACATGCGGCAGGTGCCCCGGGTCGATCCCACTGCCATCGTCCTCGATCACAAGCTCGATTCCGGCCGGCACCGCGACCACCCGGACCTGGATCGTCTTGCCGGCCGGCGTGAAATCGACCGCGTTGTCGAGCAGCTGGCCGATCAACTCCTCGAGCATGCCGCGCGGTGCCGCGACAAACGCCGCAGCAGGAATCGCCTGCCGCACGGCGAGGCCGCGCGCCTTCGTCAATTCGCGATAACGCTGCAGGGTCTCCGTTGCCACCGCCGCGAGATCGAGCCGCTCGCGCGGGCGGTCGATCAGGTCGGCGGCGATCGTCTCCAGCCGCTCCGCCGCGTCGATCAGCGCGGTCAGGCGCGCAAGCGAGATGTCGATGAGGTCGGCGGCGCGCTGGGCCCGCTCGTCGCCGGGGGGCAGCGCACGCTTCACCGCATCGAGCGAGGCGCGCAGAGTCGCGATCGGGCCCTTGAAGGCGTGCGCGTTTTCCTCGGCCGCGTGCCGCATGTCGCGCGCCGCGTGATCGAGACGCGCTTGCAAATGGTCGCGTGCGGATTCCGTCGCGGCGTCGCGTGTCTGCGGCAAGCGAAGCTCGGAGGCGCTCACCTCAGGCAGGATGCGCCGGAGCGCTGCGCCAGCGATAGCCGAATGCCGGAAAATTCTCGATCTCCGAGAATTCGGCATCGAGCGCACGGAATTTGTTGCGGATCCGCTTGATCGACGAGCGCACGTTCGTGCGATAGCCTTCATTGCCCGCGCCGGCGACAAAGCCGGCGTGATGCACGCAGTCGTAGATCGAGCGATAGGTCACGTGCTCGCCGGCATGCGAAACCAGGAGATGAGCGATGTTGAATTCGGTCACCGTCAGATCGACGTCCTGGTCGCCCCAGAAGGCGCGGCTGACCTCCGGACGGAGCACCAGCTTGCCGCAGCTGATCGCTTCCTTGGCCGGCGTCTGCTGCGCGCGAACCCGCCGCTCGACGATGAGACGAATGCGCTTGGCCAGGATGGGAACGCCGCGCGCCTTGTCGACGAAATCGAGCGCCCCGCGATCGAGCGCCGCGCTCTCATAGGCCGTTGCCGCGACGCCTGTGAGAAAGACGACCGGCAGGCGAATGCCGCGATCATGCAGCTTCGGCAGCAGATCGATGCCCAGGCCGGTCGGCAGCTTCCAGTCGAGCACGATGACGTCGGCCGATTGGTTTTGCGCAAAATATTCGAGCATCGTTTCCCCGGTGGCGAAGGGAATGACCTCGAAATTGAGCTCGGCGAGCTCGGCGCCCGCCGCCTCGCGGTAATCATCGTCGTCGTCGACGAGCACGAGCTTGATGCGCTCGCTGCCGGCATGCTCGTGCCGGTCGGGCGCGGCGCCGGGATTCGGAAATTGCGGCTCGGCAGCAGGCCAAGCGGCAACGCTGTCCTTTTGAAGTGTCGTCATCGCCGTCACCCTCGAAGGCAATGGTTCAAGATCGGGTTCAAGATCGGAAATCCCCGCGCGCCCCATCGACAATCTTAGACCGGCGAATGGGGCACAATTTTGACGCGACGGATTTTTCTTCGCCCCGGCGTTTCGTGGGTTTTTTCAGTACTGTTTGCTGCGAGCGTCCGCGACACAGTTTCGTCACATTTGGCGTAAAATACCGTTAGTGCGGCGAAAGAGGCTAGAACGCAGCTGGCGCGGGGCCCCGCATCGGATCGCGCAAACACCAGCCGGCGAGGATGGCGACTGCCACACCGGCGACGAGCCGGATGAATTGGCGATAACGCTTCTTTCGCGCAACCGTCCGCGCGACGTCGGCAACGAGATAATGGCGAACCCCCGATTTATTTTATTCCCGCCGCGACGCCGATCGCGGTGCGGACGGCCGTTTTTTCCGGTGTTTTCTGGCGCTATTGCCGTTCCGCGCCGGAACAAATCGGCGCGACGAGCGTCTATATTACGCGCCTTTAATAGCAAGACCCGATCAGCGGCAGAGGTTCTCTCATGCGCCAAAAGATGAACGGAACGCACCCACCCGATGGGCGCTTCCGCCCGGAGCGGTTCGCCCCTTCGCTCTTGCCCAAGCACGCCTTCGATCTGCGCCTGCCTTGCGCCGAGACGCGAAAATTCGCCGTGATTGACGAAGTGCGCGCGCGGCTGGTCGAGGATGGCGCCGAGATCAATGATGCCGAGGGCATACGGGTAAAAACCGGCGACGGCTGGTGGCTGCTGCGTGCCTCCAGCACGCAGGACGCGCTGGTGGTCCGCGGCGAGGCGGCCACCCCGGACGGCTTGACGCGGCTGAAACGGGATTTGACCCAACAACTCGCCAAGAGCGGCGTGGCCGTCGCGGAAGGGAACCCTGACGCGCGCAGCTAAGGGCTCAGACGGCGCGCAGATGCGGCAGTTGCGCGCGCCGCTCGACCGCCAAACGCATCGACATCGCGGCACCGACACGATCCTCGCCCGCGGTCATGCGCCGCAGCGCGTCGCGCCCGCGCGACAGGCGCGACATCACGGTGCCGACCGGAATCTCCAGCACCTCCGCCGCCTGTTGATAGCTCATGCCGTCGAGGCCGATCAGCAGAACGACCTCGCGCTGCTCCGACGGCAGGCGGGTCAAGGCACGTTCCAGATCATGGAGTTCGAGCGACGCGGTCCGGCTTTCCGGCCGTGACCCGTGCGGGACGACGAGCTGTAGCTCGACATGATTGCGTTGCCGCCGTTCATGGGAGAGCCAATCGACGTAGGCGTTGTGCAGGACGGTGAAGAGATAGGCCTTGGAATCGCGCACCCGGCTCCAACTCTTCGCGCACGACGCCGCGCGGACTAGACATTCCTGCACCAATTCGTCGGCGTCGCCGGCGTTGCCCACCAGGGCCCGCGCATAACGCCGGAGGTCGACGGTGTATTGCCCGATGGCGTGGTCGAGTGCGGCTCGCATGATGATCCCCTCCAGTGTCCGTGGCGTCGAAATACGCGTGTTCATGTCGGGGAATGAACCCGCGGCGGGCGCGTACGAGCCGTGACAAACGAGAGTCCGACTCGTCGGGCGCAACCAAACCGCCGAACTCCGCGCCTGGCTTGAGGAGCTCGCCCGCGCCTCGCGGCAACGCCGCGTCATGCTGCTGTGACTTTTTCGTGCGGCGGTCGTCATCGCGTACCGCTGTGCCTACATTCTGTCAGACGCGTAGGGTGTGCGCTCCGTCTGCCGCTCCTCCCCCCATCGGCGGGCATGGCCGTGCCCTACGCGCCGCTCTCTCGGAATCCCCGCCGCGACACTCGAATAGGCGACGCCCTTCTCTTTACGTCAGGCGGCGCCGGCGATGTAATCGCGCAGCGAAGCCGATTCGCCCTCGATCTCCTCCAATCGGTTCTTCACCACGTCGCCGATGCTGACAATGCCGACGAGGCGCCCATTCGCCAGTACCGGCAGGTGGCGGATGCGATGCGCCGTCATCTGCGCCATGAGCTCGGCGATGCTGTCGCCGGGCGCGCAGGTCACCACGCGCCGCGTCATCAAATCGCCGACCGTGAGATCGAACAGCTTGGCGCCCCGCTCGGCGAGCGCGTGGACGATGTCGCGCTCGGAGAGGATGCCTTGCGGCGCGTCGCCCTTGGTTATCACCACCAGCGCGCCGATGCGTTTCTCGCTCAACAGGCGCACGGCGTCGACGATCGGCGCGGTGGGCGCAATCGTGACGATCTCGGAACCTTTGCTTTTCAGGATCGCTTCGACATTCATGCGAGCCTCCTACGCTGGATGGGCGGGCACGGACCCGCCCGGTCGTACTCCATTATAACGCCGGGAGCGGCGTTTCGCCCCACGCTCCTAATGCAGCGGCCAAAAGGTCAAGATCAGCGGCACGCCGCAAAGCACCACCAGCGTCGAAAGCGGCGCGCCCAGATGCCAGTAATCGGCGAAGCGGTAGCCGCCCGGCCCCATCACCAGGGTGTTGCATTGGTGGCCGATGGGCGACAGGAAATCGCAGGACGCACCGACCGCCACCGCCATCAGGAACGGGTCCATGTTGACGCCGAGCTGATGCGCCAGGGTTGCCGCGATCGGGCCCATCACCAGCACGGCAGCCGCATGGTGCAGGAAGGGCGTTGCCAGCATGGTGATGAGGATCAGCATGCCGAGCGTCACATAGACCGGCACCGCATCGGCGACATGCGAGAGCCAGCCGGCGATGAGATCGGTGGTGCCGGTGGAGCGCACCGCTTCGCCGATCGGAATGAGGCAGCCGAGCAGGATAAGAATCGGCCAATCGACGGTCTCGTAAATCTGCTTCAGCGTCAAAATACGCAGCAAGGCCACCAGCACGGCGCCGCCGGTGAAAGCGATGCCGACCGGAACGAGCTCCGTCGCGGACAAGACCACGCAGACCGCAAGGATGGCGATCGGCACGAAGACGGCGCGCGGCTTGCCGAGCTGCAGATTGCGCTCCGCCAGCGGCAGGCAGCCGAGACTGGCAAGCGTCTCGTTCATCGCCTCGGTCGGGCCCTGCAGCACGACCACGTCGCCCTCGCGGAATACCAGGTTCTTGAGCCGCGTCGCCGTCCGCCTGCCGGAACGGCTGACCGCCAAAAGATTGATGCCGTAGCGCTCGCGCAATTTCATGCCGCTGGTCGAGCTGCCGATCATCGGCGAGCTCGGCGTGATCACCGCCTCGACGATGCCGAGATCGAGAGGTTTCTTTTCCTCGATTTTCTCCGCCTTGTCGGTCTTTTCGGCCTTCGCGTCCTTCTCGCTCCCGCCGCCGGATTTCTTGGCCTCGACCTTCTTCGCGGTATCGCCGGTGGTGACCGGCTGGCTATCCTTGTCGACGGCGATCGGATTGACGCCGACGAGCTCGAGCGATGCCTCGCCCACCAGCTTCTGCAAATCGTGCGGATCGGATTCGAGCACCAGCACGTCGCCGGCGAACAGCGTCCAGTGACCGGCCGGGATGTAACGGCGGTCGCCCTCGCGGATGATCGCGGTCACCGCGATGTTGCCGTCGGCCATTGCCTCGAGATCGCGGACCTTCTTGCCGACGAGCGGCGAGTTTTCGGGCAGCTTCGCCTCGGCGAGATAATCCTCGACCCGGAACGGCATATCGCCCGAATTCTGGCCGGTGTTCCGGATCGGGATGAGCCGCCAGCCGAATGACAGGAAGGCGATGCCGATGAGCGTGATGCCGAAGCCGACGGGCAGGAAATCGAACATCGCATAGGGCTTGCCGACGAGTTCCTGGCGCACGCTCGACGCAATCAAATTCGGCGAGGTGCCGATCAGCGTCATCATGCCGCCGACCAGCGAGCCGAACGACATCGGCATGAGGAATTCGGAAACCGAGCGCTTGCTGCGCCGCGCCACCTGCATCGCGACCGGCAGGAAGATCGACAGCGCGCCGACATTCTTGACCAACGCCGACAGCGCGGCGACGGCGCTGGTCAGCACGCCGACTTGCAGGCTCGGCGTGCGCATGAACGGCCGCAGCGGCCGCAGCAGGGTCTCGATCACGCCGGATTGGCCGACCGCGGCGCTCAGAATCAGCGCCGAACCGATGAGCGGCAGCAATGGGTTGCTGAAGCCGTCGAACGCCTTGCCGGCGGGAACGATGCCGCAGGCGACCGCGGCAAGCAGGGTCACCAGCGCCACCAGGTCGAAGCGAATCCGGTCCCACCAGAAGAGACACATCATGCCAACGAGAATCGCGAGGGAAAGCGCCTGCTGCAGGGTCACGGGAGGATGTCCTCGGATGGCCGAATGGATGGATTGACCGCGACGCTAGCCGATTTTGCCCGACCGACCTATCAGGCAAAACCCTAGAAACGGCCGGCAGCCGCCTTGTTGGCGCCATGGCTTGTCCATCAAGCGGACAAAATCCTAAATTGTCCTTGTCGGATATGGGCGGCTCAGGGACGCAGGAGGTTTGGCGATGAGATTCAAGGCACCGGCGATCGCGGCGGCGAGCTTGCTGTGGGCGGGCACGGCGGCTGCGCAACAGAGCGTGCCCATCCCGCCGATGCCGATCCCGCCGGCCGCACCGTCATACCAGGCGATGCCGGAATCGCCGGAAGCCGCGGCCCCCGACCTCTCGCGGATCAATCCGACCGCCGGCCCAGCCACCCACGTGCCGGAGACCATCGCGGCACCAAAACCAATCGCCGGAGCCGCATCGCCTGTCGGCTGGGGCCGCGACACGGCGGAACGCCGCGAGACCCGCGCGCTCAACAATTTGGAGGCTGCCGGATATCGCGATTTCTCCGGCGTCGAACGCGTCGGCCGCGTTTATCGGGCCACGGTCAATGACAGCGGCAAGCGCTACGCCGTCATCGTCTATCCCGATACGGGCCGTCTCGCCCCGCGTGGCGACGCGCCGGCAGGGCGCGAGACGCGCGCACTTAATCTTCTGACGCAGCAGGGCTACACCGCGGTCAACGCGATCCGGCCCGAAGGGTCGAATTATCGCGCGACGGTGACGCAGGGCGGCCGGCAGTTCGATGTCCTGGTCGATCCGGAGCGCGGCCAGATCGCGCAGCAGAACTAAGCCGCGCGCACCTTCACGTCCATCCGGCCGATGCGCTCGAATTCGAGCGACATGGTGTCGCCCGGCACCACGCGGCCGACGCCTTCGCAGGTGCCGGTCATGATGATGTCGCCCGGCAGCAGCGCATAGAAGCTCGATGCCCAGGAAACCTGCCGCGGCAGGTTCATCACCATGAGACGGGTGTTCGATTTCTGCTTGATCTCGCCATTCACCTTGAGCGAGAAGGCGAGATTCGCCGGATCGCCGATTTCGTCCGGCGTCACCAGCCACGGACCGAGCACCGCATAGCTGTCGATCGATTTGCGGAAGCTGCGATCCTCGGGACCGCGCACGACCATGTCGAGCGCGATGGCATAGCCCGCGACATAGCTCAGCGCTTCGGCGTCGCTCACATTGCTGGCGCGCCGGCCGATGACCAGGCCGAGTTCGGCCTCGTGGTCGGTGCGCCGGTCAGGGAAGCGCGTGGCGACGCCCTCGGACGGCCCGACCAGGGCGCTCACCGCCTTGAGGAACAAGCCCTGCTCCTCGATGGGCCGGGCGCGGGTCGACGGCGAATAGACCGATATGTCCTTATCCTTGTCGGCTTCGAGCCGGTGAGCGTGATAATTGACCGGCGTGCCGATTATCTTGGACGGATTCGCCACCGGGCTGAGGAATTTCACGGCATCGACCGGCACCGGCTTCGCCGAATCGGCCAGCTTCTCCATACGGGGCCGCAGGCGCTCGAGATTGGCGATCAACGGGTCGCCGAGCGGCAGCGGATAGCGCACCGGCGCCAGATCCTCGAGAATCCCGGTGATGTCATGCACCCCATCGGCGCGCACGATGCCGATGCGGTTGTCGTTGAAGCGGCAGAGTTTCATGGCCGTCCCGTCCCCTCTATGCGGGGAGCGAAAATAGGGCGAAACGGCCGCCGCCGCAGCCAATTTTTTGCCGCGGCGGCGTTGGGCGGGCTGGCGTCAGAAAAAGGCGCTGCCGGCGAAGAGGCCGGCGATCAGCAAGGCGAGGAATATGACGACGAAGATGAAGAACAGGATGCGCGCGATATCCGCCGCGGCAGCCGAAATGCCCGTGAAGCCGAACAGCGCGGCGACCAGCGAAATAACCAGAAAGAACAACGCCCATCTCAGCATGTGAATCTCCCGGTGCTGCGGCCGCGGACAGAACGGGGCAAGGCGGCGTCGGGTTCCGCGCCCCCGGCCGGCCCACCGCAACGCGTGGGCAGACACGCCGGATTGGCCGATTGACAGCGCTTTCAAGCCCGGCGAAGACTCGCCCGCCATTAGGGGAGGCGGCCATGCCCGGCCAGAACGAGACCAGCGTCACGCTGCATGGCTGCAAGATTCACGTGCTGCGCGGCGGCGCCGGGGCGCCGCTGGTCTATCTCCACGGCGCCGGCGGCGGCGGGCTGTGGCTGCCCTTCATGGAAGATATGTCGCGCAAATTCACGGTGCTGGCGCCCGAGCACCCGGGATTCGGCCGCTCCGACACGCCGGACTGGCTCGACGGCATCCACGACTTGGCGATGTTCTATCTCGATTTCCTGGCGGCGGAGAAACTCGACGACGTGCATCTGGTCGGCAGCTCGCTCGGCGGCTGGCTCGCCGCCGAAATGGCGATGTTCGATTCTTCCCGCTTGGCGACACTGACGGTCATCGGCTCGGCTGGTTTGTTCGTGCCGGGGGTCAAGAAGAACGACATCTTCCTGTGGTCGGCGGAGGAAACCGCACGCAACCTCTTTCACGACCAGGCGATGGCCGAGACGGCGGCGAAGCTTGCCGTCGATCCGGCCGGCGAGGACGCCCGCATGAAGAATCGCTACATGACCGCGCGCCTCGCCTGGCAGCCGCGCTTCTACGATCCGCTGCTGATGAAATGGCTGAAGCGCGTCAAACTGCCGACCCTCGTGCTGTGGGGTGAGAATGACGCGCTCATGCCCAAGGAATACGCCGCCGCCTTCAAGAAGCGGCTGCCCCAGGCGCAGCTCGAGATCATTCCGGAATGCGGCCATGTGCCTCAGCTGGAGAAGAAGGATCTGTTCACCGAGCGCTTGACGCGTTTCCTCGCGGAGGCGGGACGATGAAATTCTTTTTCTTCCACCTGATGCCCTATGCCCATCTCGATCCGGATTACGACAAGGAATATTCGACCGATTGGCTGATCTATCCCAACAGCAACTACGACCCGAAGAAGGGCGCCAAGCTCTACAACCGCTATCTGGACGAGATCGAATACGCCGACGAACTTGGCTTCGACGGCGTCTGCGTCAACGAGCATCACCAGACGGCCTACGGCATGATGCCGACGCCCGGCGTGCTGGCGGGCGCGCTGTCGCGCCGCACCAAGAACGTGAAGATCGCCGTGCTGGGCCGTGCCCTGCCGCTGCTGAACAATCCGCTCACCGTGGCCGAGGAATACGCCATCCTCGACAACATCACCGAGGGGCGCCTCGTCGCCGGCTTCGTGCGCGGCATCGGCGTTGAGTACCACGCCAGCGGCGTCAACCCGACCGAGAGCCACGACCGCTTCCACGAAGCGCACGACCTGATCCTGCGCGCCTGGACCGAGCCGGGCCCTTTCGCCTATGAGGGCAAGTACTATCACCTGCAATACGTGAATTTGTGGCCGCGGCCCTATCAGCAGCCGCATCCGCCGGTCTGGATTCCCTCCCAAGGCTCGAGCGAGACCATCCGCTGGGCCGCGGCGAAGGAACGCCGCTACGTCTATCTGCAGACCTTCAGCCCGGTGACCGCACTGTTCCGTTACATGGATATGTATCGCGACGAGGCGCGCAAGGCGGGCTACGAGGCGAGCCCCGACCAGCTCGGCTGGTCGATTACCACCTATGTCGCCGATACCGACGAGCAGGCGCTGAAGGAGGCGAAGCCGCACATCGAATTCTTCGTCAACAAATTCCTGCGCATGCCGATGGAGATGCTGCTGCCGCCGGGCTATCTCTCGCTGTCGTCGATGAAGGGCGTCATGGCAGCGAAGACGAGCCTGGCGCGCAAGCGCACAATGGAAGAGCTGATCGAGCAAGGCCAGTTCATCTGCGGCAGCCCGGCCACGGTGCGCGCCAAGCTCGAATCCTACCAGGATCGCGCCGGCTTCAACCTGCTCCTGCCGAATCTGCATTTCGGCACGCTGCCGGCGGATTTGACGCGCAAGAACACCGAGCTTTTCGCGCGCGAGGTGATGCCCTATCTGCGCAACCGCCTGCCCGGCGGCGCCAAGGCGGCATAAGCCCGCTCCGGCGGGGCGATGCCGCCCTTGCCAATTGAACGCGTTCGGGTTTCAGTTGGGCACCGGGACCGGAGACCAATCCGCAACCCGCCGCTCAGGGAGGGATCGCATGCGCCTCAATCGCCTGCTCGTCGCAATCTTCGCCGCCGCGACCGTCGCCGTCGCCGCCCGTGCGGCGGAGCCGGTCAATATCCGCGTCGGCTGGGTGGTCAGTCCGCCCGAGCTCCAGCCGATCCTGTTTGCCAAAGCCGGCGTGGCGCAGCATCTCGGCAAGACCTACACCTACGAGCCGATCCACTTCCAGGCGACGCCGGCGATGATCACGGCACTCGTCTCGAGCCAGCTCGACATCGCGCCCTTCACCTACCCGAGCTTCGGCAGCTCGATCGAGAATGCCGGCCTCAACGACCTCCGCATCCTCGCCAACGAGTTCGAGGACGGCGTGGCGGGCTATTTCTCCGAGCCCTACATGGTGCTGAAGAGCAGCGGCATCACCAAGGTCGAAGACCTCAAGGGCAAGGTCATCGCCTCGAACGGCATCGGTAGCGGCGTCGATCTGGCGATGCGCGTCATGCTGAAAAAGCACGGGCTCGAGGACAAACGCGACTATTCGGTCGTCGAAGTCGGATTCCCCAACATGAAGGCCGTGCTGGTCGAGGGCAAGGTCACGCTGATCACCGCCTCGGTGCTCACCGCCAACGACCCGGAGCTCCTGGAAAAAGCCCAGACCCTGTTCACCCAGCGCGATGCCGTCGGGGTCACCCAGTTCGCGATGTGGACGGCGCGCGCCGACTATATCAAGCAGCATCGTGCGGCGCTGGTCGATTTCCTCGAGGATAGTTTGCGCGCGCTGCGCTGGTATCTCGACCCCAAGAATCACGACGCGGCGGTCAAGATCGCCGCCGACTTCACCAAGCAGCCCCCCGAACGGTTCACTGGCTGGCTCTTCACCAAGAAAGACCAGTACCGCAATCCCGAGGGGCTGCCCGATTTGAAGGCGCTCCAAGGCAATCTCGACGAGCAGAAGAAAATGGGCTTCCTCAAGGAGCATCTCGACGTTTCGAAATACGTCGATCTCAGCCTGGTCAAGGAAGCAGCCCAGCGAATTAAATAATCCAATCGGCGCCCGGGGCGCCCCATCGGAGTGAGAGAGAATGAAGGACGAGGCCAGCACAATGGTCACGGGCGCCACCGCCTTTCTCGAAGGCCTGAGCGAGATCGGGGTCGACTATCTCTTCGCCAATCTCGGCACCGATCACGCGCCGATCATCGAGGAG
>Ga0209483_1000133_pt1 | contig 70915 bp, 81 predicted proteins | sample NGEPerA_FD_184508 | JGI IMG/M metagenome (GOLD analysis project Ga0209483, IMG submission 184508) | Arctic peat soil microbial communities from the Barrow Environmental Observatory site, Barrow, Alaska, USA - NGEE PermafrostL2-A... | ecosystem: Environmental > Terrestrial > Soil > Wetlands >... | reverse complement strand
ATCCAGTTCGTGTCGCTGGCCCGCGTCGCGCCGCCGGCCAGCGACACGAACTGGATGTTGAATCTCGACACGGCGGCGATTGCCGGTTCGCCCGTGGCGGGCCGGATTCACGGGCAGGATTTCATCATCGAGCGGGCGTATTTTCAGAACGGGATGCTGACGCTGCGCGCCGGCGCGCGCGGGCCGCTGGAATTTGGCGCGGTGATCAATTTCGGCGGCGCGCAGGCGGAGGCGCTGTCCGGCCAGACCATCAACGTCAGCACCAACGCCGACACGGCGGCGCGCATCACGCTGCACTGGAAAAACGACAGCGCGTCGGGCAGGGACAATTTCGACAGCGGCTACGCGCTGCGGCTGGAGTTCGGCCCGCTGGCGAACAACCGGCTGCCGGGGAAAATTTATCTCTGCACGCCGGACGTGAAAAAAAGCTATTTGACGGGGACTTTCAACGCCGAAGCGCGCAAGCCGAAACCGGCAGCCCAGCCGCTGCCAAAATAGTTTTCTAAATTCAAACAAGAAAAAGCCGCCGGCAGGAATTTCTTTTTATGGATTCCTGCTTTCTCTATTCATCCCTTGTGAACGTCGAACTCATCAACACCGGCAGCGAACTCATGCTCGGCCGCGTGCTGAACACGCACCAGCAGTGGCTCTGTCGCCGCCTCGCCGATCTCGGCCACGTCGTCACGCGGCAGGTGGCCGTCGCGGATTCGGGAAATGAAATCCAGCAGGTAGTGCGCGAAGCGTTGGGCCGCGCGAACCTTGTCATCACGACGGGCGGACTCGGTCCGACTTCCGACGACCTCACGCGTGAACTCATCGCGGAACTGCTCGGCAGAAAACTGGTTCAAAACCGCGACGTGCTGGCGCATATCGGAAATTTCTTCGCGAAACGTAATCGTGCGCGCCCGGAAAAAACCAGCGCGGAAACTTTTGTTCCCGAAGGCGCGCTGATTTTTTTGAATCAATACGGAACCGCGCCGGGACTGGCGATGAGGATGGGGGATGGGGGATGGCGTCTGGCGTCTGGGGCGCAACCGTCGCGCGCACCGTCTTCCCCAGACCCCAGACTCCAGACGCCGTCCCCCAAATGGCTCGTCATGCTGCCGGGACCGCCGCGCGAGCTGCGGCCGATGTTTGATGATTCGGTTGTGCCGCTGTTGAAACGCGAATTCACGGACAAAAAAATTTTCTGCCGCACGCTGCGGACGACCGGCATCGGCGAATCGCGCGTGCAGGAATTTGTTGAGGCCGATTTGCAGCCGCTCGTGAAGCGCGGACTGGAAATCGGCTACTGCGCGCGGCCCGGCGCGGTGGACGTGCGGCTGACCGCCAGCGGTGCGAGCGCGGAAAATCTCGTTCGCGATGGCGGGGCGATTGTGCAAAAGATTCTTGGCGCGAACATTTTTGGTTTTGACGATGACGAGATTGAAAACATCGTCGTGCGCTTGCTGACGGAACAAAGGAAAACTTTGGCGCTCGTTGAATCCTGCACGGGCGGCAGCATTGCGAACCGCGTAACGAATGTGCCGGGCGCGTCGGCAGTTTTTATTGGCGGCGTCGTGAGTTACGCGAACAGCGCGAAGGAAAAATTTCTCGGCGTGCGCGCGGAAACTTTGCGCGCACACGGCGCGGTGAGCGAAGAAGTGGCGCGCGAAATGGCCGCAGGCGCGCGGGAAAAGTTCGGTTCGGATTTTGCGATTGCAGTCACGGGCATCGCCGGGCCGGGCGGCGGAACGAAGGACAAGCCGGTGGGAACGGTGTTCATCGCGCTGGCGTCCGCGTCCGGCGTGGAGGTGAAAAAAATGCTGAATCCGTGGGATCGCGCGACGTTCAAGGACGTGACGGCGACGCAGGCGCTGGAATGGCTGCGGACGTTTTTGCTTTCTGCTTGAGAACGGAGAATTTTTAGCTAGTGTTGCCGTTCATGTCCGACATTGCCAGTCCCGTTCCGCCGGTTCCCGCGCCGAAACGCCGCGGAATGCTTTTGATTGTGGACGACGAGGAAGGGCCGCGGATGTCGCTGCGGGTGATCTTCAAGGACAATTACGATTTGCTGATGGCCGAGGACGGTCCGACGGCGATTGAGCTGGCGCAGAAACACGACATTGACGTGGCGATCCTGGACATCCGCATGGCGGGAATGTCGGGCATCGAAGTGCTGGAGCGGCTGCGGTTCGTGCAGCCGGAGATCGAGGCGATCATGATCACGGCGTTTGAGACGACGGACACGATCCGGCAGGCGCTGCGGCTGCGCGCGTGCGATTATATCAACAAGCCGTTCGACCTCGCCACGATCCGCACGGCCGTCACCGGCGCGATGCAACGCCGGATGCTGGAAGGCGAAATCCATACGAGCGCGGAAAAAGTCAACGAGCTGCTTGGCGAATTGCAGAATCAAAAAGTCGAGGAGCAGATCGCCAAGACGCGCGGTGACATTTACGCGAGCATCATCCATGACATCAACGGCCCGCTGACGGTCGTCTCGGGCTTCATCCAGTTGCTGAACAAAAAACTGAATCACGCGTCGCAGTTGCAGGTGGAAGACCTGGAGTTCATCAAGGAACGGCTGCGCATCGTCGAGCGGCAGGTCGGGAACTGTATCGAGATTTCGCGGCGTTACCTCGGCTTTCTCCGGCAGAAGGACAATGAAGCCGTGCCGACGGGCGTGCATCAGTTGATGAGCGACCTCGAACAGCTCGTGCGCGTGCATCCGACCATCCAGGAAAATGAATTTCGCGTGACGCCGCCCGCCGGGGACATCGCGGTGAAGGTTGGCGGCACGGACGTGATCCAGATTTTGCTGAACCTTTCGGTGAACGCGTTCCAGTGCGCGCCGCAGCCGCATCGCGTCGAGGTGGGCGGGGAAATTTTGCGCGCGCCGCTCAACCTCGCGGAGTTCAAGGACGGGCCGAACGACCGTTTCCTGAACGTCGAGAGCATGAACAACACCGCGCCGCTGGTGAAATTATGGGTGCGCGACACCGGCCCCGGCATTCCGGCGGAAGTGCTGCCGAAAATTTTCCAGCCTTATTTCACCACCAAAGGCCCGCGACAGGGAACGGGTTTGGGACTGAACATCGTGCAGCGGCTCATCAAGGACGGCAACAGCGCGCTGCACGTGCACACCCGGCCCGGCGAAGGCACGACGTTCACGGTTTATCTTCCGGGCGCGGAACTGGCGAAGTAGCGTCCGGTTTCAGTGGACGCTTATGGAGTAGCCGGACGTTCCCAAATCATACCAGCACCAGATGGCAACAACTCCGCCAACAACGGTAAGGTCAGCCGTCACCGCCAGCGGCGTCCAGGCGGCACGTTCATATTTGCCCAAGCCATCGTCATACACCGGCAGTTGATAGGAACCCATCCATTGTCCGGCGGAAAAGACCGCGAAATTTTGGCTGTTCGTCCCCGTGACCGCGCAATACTTTTCCGGAAAATTCGTCGGCGTGAAAAAAAACACCGGCACGCGCGCCAAGCCTTCTGAAGAACTGACGTTCACGAAACGCGGACGGTTCCCCGGCGGCTTTTGATTTTGCCGGAGAAAAAACGCCCGTGCATGAGTGGTGTCGCATCGTTCCGAGTATTCGTCATACACAACGAGCAGATCGTCCCGCCGCTGGTCGCGGAACAGGCGCAGGTTTGGGTTGTCCGCCGGCTCGTTCCAGGCATCCAGTTGCGAGCCGGTCCAGAGCTTGTGCGTCACGCAGCCGCCCGCCAGCAGCGGCAGCAACAGCACGGCATTCCACCAGCATCGCATGGCAGAATCCTGCGACGGACGATTTTTTTTGCAAGCCCAATCCGTGTTCTGAATCGGGGAAATCCAACACGGCATAATGATTGGGGAAATTTATTTGCTACGCCGCCGGCGGCAGACGCAGCGTCGCGTCCAGCGACGGCAGTTCGGCCAAATCTTTTCCGCCCGTGCCGCCGCCGAGCTTTTGCAGTTTTTCGCCCGCCGGCTGGATGCGCGATTCATAGCTGCCCACGGCCTGGTTGAACGCCCGGTTCGCCGTGTCCAGTCCGCCCCGGATTTTTTCCAGATGCTCCGTGAACGTGACGACACGCAAAAAAAGCTCCTGCGCCGCCTCCGCGATTTTCTGCGCGTTCTCCGTCTGCGCGTGCTGCTGCCAGCTCACGCTCACCGAACGCAGCAGCGCGATGAGTGATGCCGGCGTCGCCAGCAAAATTCTTTTTTCCGCCGCCCAAACAATCAAATCATGGTCGCCCTCCAGCGCCGCGCTGAACAGCGATTCCGCCGGCACGAACAGCACGACGTAATCCAGCGCGTTTGGAAACTGGCGCGGATAATCACGGTCGGCCAGCGCCTTGATGGTCGCTTTAAGTTTGGTTGCATGTGCGGCTAAAGCCTCGGCGCGCTTCACCGGCTCGGCGGATTCCAGCGCGTTAAGAAAATCGAAATCAGGAACTTTCGCGTCCACGATGATGAAGCGGTCGCCCGGCAGTTTCACGACGAGGTCGGGACGATTTTCACCCGACGAGGTCTGCTCCGTGAAATCGCAATGCGCGCTCATGCCCGCCGCCTCGACCACACGCCGCAACGTCTCTTCGCCCCACTTGCCACGCGCCTGATTTGAATGAAGCACCAGCCGGAACTGTTGCGTCTCCTGCGCGAGCGTCGTGCTTTGCTGCGACAGGAGTTCCAACTGTTTCTTCACTTCGCCGAGCGTGGACGACTGCGCCGCGCTGTTCGACTGCAAATTTTTTTGATACGTCTCCAACTGCTGTTTGAGCGGCTCGACCAAACCTTTGATCGCCTCCTGTCGTTGCGCCAGATCGCCTTTCGCCGTTTCCTGAAATTTGCCGAAACTCTGCTCGGCTAGCCGCAAAAATTCCGGCGCAGACTGCTTCAGCGCTTCCGCACTCATTGCCTGAAACGCCACGCGCAGTTCGCCGATGGCTTTTTCCTGCGCGGCCTTGGCATCGCGCAAGGTCTGCTCGTAAAGTGATTTTTGCTCGGCGAGAATTTTTTCCGCCGACGCCTGATTCGCCTGCGCGGTCGCGAGCGACGTTTTGGTTTGGGAAAACTGTTCGCGCGTCTGCGTTAAATCGGTTTCCCGCTGCGTGAGTTGCTGGCGCAGTTCATTTTCCAGCCGCGAATCTGCCGGCGCAGCCGGCGCACGTCCGCGCCCGAGCAGCCAGCCGATGAGCAGGCCAAGTCCGCCGGCGATGATTGCAGTAATTAAAATGACGATTCCAAGTGGCATCAGCGCAGTTTGGCAAAAAGTTTTTTCTCGTGGTCAACGACGAGCGTCCGCCTGCCTTTGGAAATAATCTTGTGTCCTTCGGCGCGCAGACGTTTGCTGACGGCTTCAACGCCGCCGGGATATTTCGGATTGATCTCGCCGCCGGTTTTCAACGTGCGCCAGAAAGGCGTAATGCGTTTTACGCCGGCCGCCTCGGCCTCGGCGGCGGCGTGCGCGGCGATCCACGAAAAAATCCCCGTCGTGATGGGGCACGCAAAATCTGCGTTGTGCTTTTTCGCGAGCGCGCCGCGCAATTCGTTGATCGTCACCACGCGACCTTTGGGAACTTGCTTCATCAGCGCGTCCACTTCGCGCGGCGCGGGAATGACCATCACGCCTTCGCCCCAGCGTTTGCTCATTTGGCCGGCCACTTTGCCGGTTCGCGGCAGGCCTTTGTCATCCGCCAGTTTTTCGCGCCAGGATTTTTTCATTTGCGATTTCGGATTTACGATTTACGAGCGAACGGATTTAACCGCGTCAATCGCATATCGTAAATCGTAAATTCAGAAATGCGCCACGACTTCAATCTCTACGCTTGCGCCTTTGGGCAGCGCGGCGACTTGGATCGTGGAACGCGCCGGGAAATTTTCCGTGAAATACTTCGCGTAAATCTCGTTCATGCCGGCGAAGTTTGCGAGGTCGGTCAGGAATACGGTGCTTTTCACGACGTTGGCGAATGTCAGTTTCTGGTCGTCCAGAATCGCCTTCACGTTTTCCAGCACGCGCCCGGTCTGCGCCTTGATGTCGCCGGAAATCAGATTGCCGGTCGCCGGTTCAATCGGAATCTGGCCGGCACAGAAGAGCAGGTCGCCGACGCGGACGGCGTGATTATACGGGCCGACGGCGGCGGGCGACTTTGCAGGTTTGATGATGGTTTTGGTTGCCATGAGATAATTTGTTTAGTTTCAGAAATGCGAAATGAGTTTGTCGCTTTTGATCGCCAGCGTCAAGTTGCGCTGGTTGCTCAAAGCCGCCGCCGAATTCCATGCTTTACTTCCGACCGGCTTGGACAAAGTCTTCTTTGGCAAAATTGCGGCGGCGTTCAATTCTCCGCATTTTTGGGCGAACTAAAAAATGAAAGACCAAATCATCCGGCTGCTGGCTCAAAAAGATTACGTCCCGGCGAACGTGCCGGAACTGCTGCGGCTGCTGCGCCTGCCGCCGGACCGGCAGCAGGAGCTGCAGGCCGTCCTGCAAAAACTGGAGCAGTCCGGCGAGGCCGCGCGCATCAAGGGCAACCGCTACGTCTGCCCGCGCGAGGCGGATTTGATTCCCGGACGCATCCGCATGAACCGCGCGGGCCGGGGTTTTCTCCAGCCGGACGATTCCACGCTCAAGGAGATTGCCGTTTCCGAAAGCAGCACCGGCACGGCGTTGCACGAAGACCGCGTGCTCGTGCGCCGCGACGTGCGCCGGAAAAATTTCCGCGAGGGCGACACGGAAAATGGCGTGGTCGTCCGCATCCTGGAACGGCGGCGCACACAAATCGTCGGCACGTTGCAGCAGAGCAAGCAGTTTCTCTACGTCATCCCCGACGACCCGCGCATCCCGCATGATGTTTATGTGACGCCGCCGCGCGACGTGGGCCGGCCCGCGCACGCGGGCGACAAAGTCGTGGTCGAGCTGCGCGAATGGGAATCGCGCCACACGAATCCCGAAGGCGAAATCATCGAAGTCCTCGGCGCGCCGGATGCGGAAGGCGTGGACATGCTTTCCGTGCTGCGCCAATACGATTTGCCGCTGCATTTTCCGAAAGCAGTTTTGGCCGAGGCGCACGCGGTTGGTTCTGTGGTTCACGAAAAAGATTTGGCTGACCGGCTCGATTGTCGCGCGCACAACGTCATCACGATTGACCCGGACGACGCGAAGGATTTTGACGACGCAATTTGTCTTGAAAAAATTTCGCCGGAGCAATGGCGGCTGTGGGTTCACATTGCCGACGTGTCGCATTACGTCAAGCCCCGCACCGCGCTTGATGAAGAGGCGCAGAAGCGCGGCAACTCCACTTATCTCGTGGATCGCGTCATTCCGATGCTGCCGGAGGCGTTGAGCAACGAACTTTGCTCGCTCAAGCCAGACGTGGACCGCCTGACGAAATGCGTGGAATTTCTTGTGTCGCACGATGGCCGCGTGCTGAACGCAAAATTTCATTCCGCCGTCATTCATTCAAAAAGCCGTTTCGCCTACGGACAGGTGCTGGAGATTTTGCAACGGCGCGCGGCGGACGACCCGATTGAACAGATGCTGCATCACGCGCACGAACTCGCGCAAAAAATCCGCCGCGCGCGTTTCAAGAATGGTTCGCTCGACCTCGATTTTCCCGAAACGAAAATCCGGCTGGACGAAAATGGAAAAATTCTGCGCATCGAGAAAAACGAGAACGACGTGTCGCACCAGTTGATCGAGGAATTCATGCTGCTCGCGAACGAAGCCGTCGCCACGCGCCTGATGAATTTGCGGACGCCCGCGATTTACCGCGTTCACGAGGAGCCGGACGCGCGGCGGTTGCAGGAATACCGGCAGGAAGTTTTGGCGCATCATGTTTCGTGCGGCAACTTGAGCCACGCCGCCGAGGTGCAGAAACTGTTGCAGAAGCTCGGCACGCTGCCCATCGGCCAGGCGCTGAAGATTGGTTTTCTGAAATCGCTCATGCGCGCGCGCTACGCGGTCGAGCCGCTGGGACATTACGGGCTGGCCAAGAAAAAATACACGCACTTCACCTCGCCCATCCGCCGCTATGCCGATCTCGTGGCGCATCGCGCATTGTTCGATAAAAACTCGCCGAAGGAAGGCGCGCTCAAGGAAATCGCGGAGCACATTTCCGTCACCGAACGCAATTCCGCCGACGCCGAGCGTGACAGCAAGGACGTGAAATTGTTCGCGTTTTTGAAAGCGCAGTTGGAATCCGGCGAGCCGATAAAATATCCGGCGCTCGTGACCGACGTGCGGAATTTCGGCTTCTTCGTGGACGTAACCGGCCTCGCGATGAGCGGCCTCGTGCCGTTGTCCACGATTGAGGATGACTTTTATGTGTTCGACGAAGCGCGGCGCAATCTCGTGGGCCGCCGCACGCGCCGGATGATCCGGCTCGGCGACAAGCTCACGGTGCAGGTGGCGAAGGTGGACACGTTCAAAAAGCAGGTGGACTTCTGCCTGGCAGTCGAGGAACGCAAGCCCAACACGCCGCGCCCGCCGCAATCGCGCCAGCAACCATCACGGCAGAATCAATCTCGTCCATCGGCGGCGCGTTCGCAGAATACCCGTCAACGAGATGAGCGTCCGCAAACTTCCAAGCCGGCTGCGTTTCAAACCTCCGGCTCCAAATTTTCCACCGCGCAACGCCCGCTGATCAAATCCAGCGGCAGCCAGCGCTTCTCACGCCGCCGCCGGTGAAGTCCAGAGCGCCAGAGGGCTGGGCGCAGTCCAAGACGCTTCGCGTTTTTTCGAGAGATCGTCATGCCGCGCGCAGCGTCTTGGACTGCGGTGGCCCTCCACCGCTTTTCCCAGCGGTGCGGTCGGGCTTCTCAAAGCAATAAGAGCAATACGAAAGCTCTCCGCTGCTCAACGCATTGTGAATGCGCGAGCCTTCGATGCCCGCAAAGTCGCGGCCAAGTGAGTGCAGGAATTTCGGCAGATGCAGCGTGACCAGATTCTGCGAGCGCGCGGAGTTCCGGTTCATGCCGCGCAGAACTTCGGCGTTGATGTTTTGGATGTGCAGGATTTTGAGCGGCGTGGAAGCGATGGCTTTTTTCCATTCGGCCTGACGGTCGGCAAACCGGAAGTCGGCATAGAGAAAATGTCCGCCCGGCCGCAACACCCGCGCCACTTCTGCCAGAAATCGCGGGAAGTTTGGGTAACAATGCGACGCCTCGACATTGATGGCCGCGTCGAAAGCGCCGGGTTCAAACGGCAAATTTTCCGCATCGCCTTGCACGAAGTTCAGTCCGTCAACGTGGTGACGTTGTTTGCAAAAATTTATTCCGGCGGGATTCAAGTCCAGCGCAGCATAGCTTTTCGGCTGAAGTGTGCGCGCAAGATAACTTGCTCCGCCGCCGTGGCCGCAGCTCACTTCCAGGACATTTTTCCCGCGCAGTTCAACTTGCGTCGCGACGTGATGATAGAGCTGGATGCAGGCGCGGTTCGGCTCGTCGGCGAGCGCGAGCGGAATTCCCATCGGCGGCGCTTCTTCGTAAGCGTAGTTGAGAAATAAAACTTCTTCGCCATGAAGCCGCCGTGTGAGGATCGGATACCAAACCTTCCAGATGGCCTTGCGGATCCAACCGACGGAGAAAAGGTGGTCAATGACTGGCACAGGAAACATATTTACTTGCCGCGCCGGCGAAATCAAGCTGTTGGCCGTCAATTGATGAAAAACAAGTCTGCACCACACGCACCCGATGGATTGGCCGCGCAGTTGAAGGCTGCTGCGGAAATTCTGGAAAAGGCGGCGGGCAACCGCGCATTGCTCGCCGAACTTTCGGAAGCGGAGCGAACGCGGCTGCTCACGGCGGCAGGAAAAATTTATTGCCCGGATGTCGCGCAACGGCGGCGGCTCGTGAAAGCCAGCGCCAAACAACGCAAGGCGGAAAAGATTTCACGAGATCAATCCAAGCTCAACGCAACCGGCATCCGCAAGCTGCGCCGCGAAAAAATTTTCATGACGCCGAATGTTTTTTCGCCGAAAGATTTCGTGCAGGAAGAAGTGAAGGACAATCCTGATTTCCGCGAGGTCGTCGAGCCGCAGAACTGCTACATCTGCAAACAGGATTACTCGGCCATCCATCATTTCTACGATCAGCTTTGCCCGGCGTGCGCGGAACTGAATTTTTTCAAGCGCACGGAGACGGCGGATTTGCGTGGGCGCGTGGCGTTGCTCACCGGTGGGCGCGTGAAGATCGGTTATCAGGCTGGAATAAAACTTTTGCGTGCTGGCGCGCATTTGATTGTCAGCACACGTTTCCCGCGCGACTCCGCGATGCGTTATTCGCAAGAGCCGGATTTTGAGGAATGGAAAGATCGGCTGGAAATTTTCGGACTCGATCTGCGCCACACGCCGAGCGTCGAGGCGTTTTGCAAACATCTGCTCGCCACACGTTCGCGGCTCGATTTTATCATCAACAATGCCTGCCAGACTGTGCGCCGTCCGCCGGATTTTTACACGCATATGATGGAGCGCGAGAACGGGTCGTTGCATGACCTGCCACCGGACGCAGCCAAGCTGCTTGGCGCTTACGAAGGCCTGCGCGGCTATCACATTTTGCCGGAAGGCGATTCGGTAGTGGGACAGGCTTCCAGCCTGTCCAGTTCGTTGGGAAAGCAAAACAATTCGACAGGCAAGATGCCTGTCCCACTACTGGCCGGACTCACCCACGCCGCCGCGTTGTCGCAAGTGCCGCTTTTGCCGGAGGAACTTGAAGCGCAGAAGGGTTTGTTTCCCGAAGGCAAACTGGATCAAGACTTGCAACAAATAGATTTACGCGAGCGCAATTCCTGGCGCTTGCTCATGGCGGAAGTTCCAACCGTTGAATTATTGGAGGTGCAATTAGTCAACGCCATCGCGCCGTTCATTTTGAACGCGCGATTGAAACCGCTGATGTTGCGTTCGCCCGAACGCGACAAACACATTGTGAATGTTTCCGCCGTTGAAGGACAATTTTACCGGAAGTTCAAGACCACGCGGCATCCGCACACGAACATGGCCAAGGCGGCGCTCAACATGATGACACGCACGGCGGCGGCGGATTACCACGCCGACGGCATCCACATGAACGCCGTGGACACCGGATGGGTGACGGACGAAGACCCCGCGCACATCGCCGAGCGCAAGGTGGCGGAGCACCGCTTCCATCCGCCGCTGGACATCGTGGACGGCGCGGCGCGCATCGTGGACTCGATCATCGCCGGCTTCAACACCGGCGAACATGTCTGGGGGAAATTTCTGAAGGACTACCGCGAGACGGATTGGTGAAAATGCTTGCCAAATGATGTGCCGTGGGTTATACCCACTACATGATTATTACTGCGGATTCGCGACGCCGGGTGACGTTGCCAAAGCCCGCGCATCCCGGCGATGCGTTTGACTTGGAAAAGACCGGGCGCGGACAATTTCTTTTGACGCGATTGGAAAAACCGGCGCGCAAAGTGACGCTGTCGCGCAAAAACGGATTTTTAACCGCCACTTCCGGCAAACGCATCACGATGGCCGCGACGCGCGAATTGATGAATCAATTTCCATGACCTACCTGCTGGACGTTTCCACTTTGCTGGCGTGGCTGTGGGCGGATCACGAACATCACCAGCGCGTCATCCGCTGGCAGAAGGGAAAATCCATCGCCGTTTGTCCGATCACCGAACTCGGTTTCATCCGCATCTCCACGCAGCCGGCGTTTGGCGCGACGATGGATGAAGCGCGGGAAATGCTGTCGTTCTGGCACAAGAAAGTTCAGCCGCAGTTTGTTCCCTGCGATTTGAAAATGCTCGACAGTGCGCCCGCGTCCGCGAGCGGCCAGACGACGGATTTTTATCTCGCCGGCCTCGCCGGGAAACACGGAATGAATTGGGCGACACTGGATGAATACAGCAGACATCCGGCGGCTTTTGTGTTGCCTGATTAAACACCGGCGAACACGTCTGGGGAAAATTTCTGAAGGACTACCGCGAGACGGATTGGCAGCAAAAAACCCAGGGCTTGCGCCCTGGGCTTGAATGTCAAACCAGCCGGTTACGGAAGGATGTGCGCCGGGGTGACCGTGCTGCCGAGTGAGCAGACCGGAGGGGTGCCAACCGTGCCGTCGGAGTAGATGCCGCCTGCCGGGCAGGGCGGAATGGCGCTGCCCGCGTTCATCTTGATGTAGGGCGTCAGGTCGCCAGGATAGTTAATCGTGGCTCCGGTTGTTTTGCCTTGTTCCAGAGCGAACTGGTTGGCCGCCGCGTCAATCTGGCGGAGGTTGTTGATGCAGGCGTTGGCCTGCGCGGTGGCACGGGCTTTCACAAAGTTCGGAATCGCAATCGCCGCCAACAGGCCGATGATGGCCACGACGATCATGATTTCCACCAGGGTGAAACCCGCCTTACGGAGGTTCTTGTTTGTTTTCATGTTAATAACTTTCTATGTTCTTGCGGCGTGAACAACGCGACAGGCGGGTTATGATGATTACGTTGATGTCCACTGAATTGCCTGTCGCACCGCAACAGGACTGTAGAAAGCAGTCCGGCAGCCAACCTAGATGGCGCGCTGCGGAAAGTCTGTAGAGCGCAGCCTGTGCTTTTTGTAGGGCGGGATACTACAAGCGGGAGCGTTATTTTGGCGGCTGGTTTTCCTGCCAGCGCATGGCTTCGCGCAGCAGCTCGGTGGCGTTGACGAGCTTGAGTTTTTCCTTGATGCGGGCATTGTAGGCCTGGACGGTTTTGAAACCGACGTGCAAGTGGTCGGCAATCTGCCGGGTGCTGTGGCCAAGACCGAGCAGTTGAAACACTTCCAGCTCGCGGTTGCTTAATTGTTCGATGGGCGAAGCGGACGCCGCCGTGCGGCCCTCGACAAATTTTTCGGCCATCATCGCCGCAATTTTTTCGCTGACGTAAAGCTGCCCGGCCAGCACGGTGCGGATGCCCTCGATGATTTTTTTCGCGGCCTCGCGTTTCATGATATAGCCGCGTGCGCCGGCGCGGAGGGCGCGTTCGGCGTAAAGCGACTCGTCGTGCATGGAAAGCACCAGTGACTTCACGGCGGGATGGATGGCCTTGATGCTTTTAATCAGCTCGATGCCTGACCCATTTTCGAGCGTGATGTCCACAATCGCGACATCCGGCTGGACAGTGCCGATGAGTTCCAGCGCGTGTGGTTCGTTGGCGGCCTCGCCGCAAATTTCCAGATCGGGTTGCTGGCTGATCAAATTAACCAGCCCTTCGCGCACGAGCGGATGGTCGTCCACGAGCAGGATTTTGATTTTTTGAGTCATGCTATTTTGGGCGTTCGCGGGCCGGCAGCGTGCAGGTGACGCGCGTTCCTGACAAGCCAGACCGCCGTTCGATGTGAAAGGTTGCACCAATCGTCTCGGCGCGATAGGCCATGATGCGCAAACCCATGCCGCCGCTGTTCCGGGCGTTTTCCGGCAAGCCGCCGCCGTCGTCGGTGACGGTCAAAATAATTTCATCACCGGCGGCATCCAGACAAATGGTGATGCGCTTGGGCCGGCCATGCCGGGCGGCGTTGACCACCGCTTCCTGCGCAATCCGGAACAACTGGGTGGCGGCCTTCGAGTCAGGCAGCGGCGCGTTTGGCTGGCATTCAAACTGGCAGGAGACTTTGAACTGTTCACTTATTCTGGCGGCCAGCTCTTGAAAGTTGTCAGCCAGCCTTCCGGTTTGTATTTCAAACGGATGCAGGCCGCGCGCCAGGTCGCGGGTCAGTTCGATGGCCTCTTCAACCAGTTCGACCACGCGGCTGGCCTCCGCCGTTTCCGGCAGGGATTTTTCTGCCAGTTTTTGGCCAAGGACATGACCTGCCAGCGCCGTGCCGGTCAGATGCTGGCACAAGCCGTCGTGCAAATCGTGGCTGATCCGTCGCTGCTCGCGCTCGGTGGCCTCCATCAGGTCCTTTTGCAACCGCGTCCGTTCGTTAATTTCTTTTGTCAAGGCGGCGGTTCGCTCGCGCACACGCTCTTCCAGTTCCTTTTGCAAATGCCGGAGTTTGGACAAAAGCCAAACCACGATGAGATAGAACGCATACATGATCACGGCGTTCCAAACCGGAACAAAGTAACTGGAGTAACGCTCCCCGGCGGCGATGTTGGTGGAAACCCAGGCCACCACGCTCAAGGCCGAAATCAACGCGCCCATAAACCCGCCGACAAACCAAGTGGCCAGAAAAACCGCGATCAGATAAAAAATGAAAAAAAACGTTTCGTAGCCCGTGAGGTAATCCACGACCGCGACCGCCGCCACGATTCCAAGGCACAACGCCGTCACCGACGGTTTCGACCAGGCATCCAGCCGTTTGAACCAATGAACCATGCGGACGCACACTAATTATTTTATGCGGCGGCGGCGATGTAAAAATGAAATCAAAACGATTTTTCTTGCGGCTTGAGTAGAAAAATTCCGGTTGCGGTAAGAAGAAGACCCAGCGCCAGCAAAACCACACCCATGAAACGGTTCGGGCCGGCGGGAGAAATCGGCGGCGTGGCAATGTCCACGATTTGAACCAATGACGTTTGAGGAGTTTGCAGGTCAACTTTCAATGATGCGATTTTTGCATTATAAACTTTATGAGCCTCAATCGTTTTATCCAGTTTCCGTTTTTCATCCCAGTAAAGCTGTTGGTCCGGCAATTGATTGGTTGAGGCGGCGTCTTGAACGCCAAATTTCTGACGCAACTGTTCGAGGTTGGTTTGCAAGATTGAAATCGTGTTTGCCACTTCCTGAACATGTCGCTGCAAGATTTCAAGATCTTCTTGAGTATGTTCCTTGTTCAAGTTGATTCGGTAATCGACATAAGCTTTGGCAACCGCGTTGGCCAATTGTGCGGCTTCATTCGGATTGTAGCTGTAAAACGTGATGGTGACGAGCTTCGTGTTGCGGACGGGCGCGAGTTTCATCTGGTTTTTGATGATTGCCAGCGTTTCGGATGACTTGAGCGTTTGACCGCCAAAATATTTTCGGCCCCAGACTTCGTTAAGATTCAGATTGGTGATGACGCTGCCGAGGACGAGTTGCGATTGAATGATTTCCAACGTCGTCTGAATGAAGTAAGGATCGTAAGAACTTGCAGGCGCGCCGCTAAATCCAATGATTCCGCCATCAGTCTCCACCTTGATTCTCGCCGTCGCCGCATACTGCGCGGGCTTCAACAACAGCGAGAAGCCGAAGAAGCACAGCGCAATTCCCACGATCAAAATCGCGAGTCCAAGAATTTGTTTCGAGCGGTCAGTCATATTCTGATTTCTTGAATAGACCGTCCGCGCCGCCCGCGCGTTCAACGCCGCTCGACAAAGCCTTTTTCCCGCGCCATTCTGACCACATGGCTTTTGAACCGGAATCGTCGTCACCGCTGGATTCGCTCTGGCAGGAATACGCCCGCGTGTTTCGCGATTGGGACGACCTCACGCTCGCGCGCTGGCTCGCGCAGACGCTCGGCCAGTTTGAGGGAAGCGCGTGGCGGCTCTCGCATCCGCTCGTCGGCGCGTATCGTCTCGCCGCCAAAATCGCGCATGACCGCCAAGTCTGGCTCAAGCGCATGGCCACGCCGCCCGCCGCCTACGCGGAATCGCCGTGCTGCCGCGCGCCGTTCCTGCCGCTGCTCACGCGCGACGTGCGCACGGAGGGACTCATCTGCGAGCATTGCAACGAAATCCTCGTGCCGTTCGATGAAATTCCCGCCGACCTGCGCGACCCGCTCGCGGCCTGGGCGCAGCAATACGAACCCGTTCACGCCGTCGCGCATTGGGACGACCGCCAGCGCAAACGCACGGGCAATTATGACGACGCCTTTGAGAACGCCGCGATGCAGGCGGAGCAGCTGCTCGCCCGCGCCGGCCGTGAACTTGCGCCGAAACTTTTGGATTCCTACGCCACGGTGATCTGGGAAGACCAGGATGAATGCCTGGAAGTGCGCCCGGAAGACGTGCCGATTTAATTTACGATTTTGGATTTACGATTTACGAGTCCGTTCGCAATTTGGATAAGTCGCGTAAATCGTATATCGTAAATCGTAAATTCAAATTGTGATGAAGTTCATTTTCAAATGGCTGCTGCGGCTGGTCATCCTGGGCGTCGTGCTGCTGGTGATTTTTCTCCTGTCGCTTGATTCGATCCTGCGCGTGATGGTGGAGCACAACATCCGCGCGCAGACGGGCATGCACGCGGAGATCGGGAAATTTCATCTCGGCCTCACCGAGCCGGTTGTGGAAATCAAAAATCTCAAGCTCTTCAATCCGCCGGATTTTGGCGGCACGCCGTTTCTGGACATTCCAGAAATCTACGTTGAATACGACAAGGCGGCGCTCAAGCAACGCGAGATCCATGTCACGTTGATGCGCTTCAATCTCGGCGAATTCGACATCGTGAAAAACGCGGCGGGCCAGACGAACATCTTTTCGCTTGGCGTCACGCTGCCGACGAAAAAATCCGCCGGCAGCAAGGAACTGGAAGACTTCAAGAAACAAACCGGGCTCACGTTCAAAAGCATTGACGTGCTGAACGTCAGCGTCGGCAAGTTCAAATATATTGACCTCGGCAACCAGACAAATAATCGGGAACAGATCGTCGGCATCGAAAACCAAATCGTTCCACCCATAAAAACGCCCGCCGACGTCGCCGGACTGGCCGTGCTGGTCGCGCTGCGCAGCGGGGATTTCTTTGGTCCGTTCATCTCGCCCGCAGATTTGAAGTGAACGCCCGGCGAAATTTTATTTCGTGGCCTTGATGATGATTGAACTGGAAGCCAATCCAGCCGCTCGCAATGGCGGTTCACGAAACCAGAAAAACCCACGCCAGCAGTCCGGCCAGCGCGGCCAGCGTAACGGGCAGCCCCAGCCGGCTGAAGTCGCGGAAGGAAATGTTGACGCCCATTTCCCGCGCCTGCTGGACGACGATGATGTTGGCCACGCTGCCGATGACGACCAGGCTGCCGCCGAAACTGTTCGCCAGCGCGAGAATATAGGCGGTGGTCGGATTGTTCAAATTGACGACTTTCAACAACAATATCACGGTCGGCGAGTTGTTGATCAAATTGGACAGTGCCGCCGTGGTCAGAGTCAGGTTGACCGGCGAGTTGAGATTGAAGCCGGCGTGCGCCAGCCATTGCACGGCCTGTCCGCCGCAGCCGGTGGATTCAAACGCGCCCGTGACGATGAACAGCGCCATGAACAAAACGAGAATCGGCCAGTCCACCAGCCCCAGCAGTTGTTCCGTGCGGAATTTGGGGCTGGCCAGATGAATCGCCGCCGCCGCCAGCGCGATGATTTCCTTGGGCAACGGCGAGAAAAACAAGCCCACCACCACCACCAGAATCACCACGCCCTTGATCGTGTGCATCCGGTCATACGGATAGTTCGGGCCGTCCGGTTCGCTTGGCGGCGCGGCTGCCAGTTGCAGATTTTTCTTCGACAACGCCCAGATGATGCCATACGCGCAGCCCATCGCGAACAGCACCGGCACGCTGCTCCACAACAGGTAACGGCCAAAGTCCAGATGCGCCACCTGCCCGATCATCATGTCCTGCGGATTGCCAATGAGCGTCGCCGCCGCGCCGATGTTGCTGGCCATCGCGAGCGCGATTAAAAACGGAACCGGATTGAGTTGTTTGCGCAACAGCGCGCCGGCGACGATGGGCGTGAAAACAAAACAGACGATGTCATGGTTCAGCACGGCGGAAAGGCCGCCGGTCACGAGCATCAGCACCAGAAGAAAACGCGCCGGATGACCGAGCCGCGCGGAAATGCCGTCGGCCACCAGATTGTAAAAACCCGACAACCGGAGCTGCGCCGAGATGACAAAAAATCCAAACAGCAGGCAGACCGTCGGCCAGTTCACAAACGAAACCGCCCGGGCCGTAGTCACGCCTCCGAAAATCATCATCCCAATCGCGCCGAGCAGCGCGATGCCCGCGCGGTTCACCTTCAGTCCCGGCACCCGTCCCATCGCGATCCCAAAATAGGTGAGCGCGAAAATCACGACGATGCGGGTGACCGGATTCATCTGGAAACGGCGGCTGCCGCCGACATTGTTGAACAATGCACCGCCGTTTGTCCACCGTTGACGATTGGATTTTTTCCTCAACAAAAAAGTTCGTGCGGTGGCGGTGTGCGCGGTTACGATAAAACCATGCCTGCCGCTTACAACGAACTGCTCGACGCGACAATCCAACATCTGGAAGATTTGAAATCGCGCGGCGTGCGAAACGTCGCCGTTTCAAAGGAAACGCTCCGCGCGCTTGCTTTGCCCGCAAAAATAATTTCCACGCCGGCTCCGGCCCACAAAAACGAAACCATCATTTCCATGCCCGCAAATAAAAACGCAGACGCATCCGGCTCGTCACCCGTCACTCGTCACCTTGCCGCGCCGAAGCAAAGCGAAGGCGGGTCGTCACCCGACAAAGCCGCCGCGTTCGCCGAATTGCAAAAACGCGCCTTGTCCTGCGTCAAATGCCCGCACCTCGCGTCGTCGCGCAAGAATGTCGTGTTCGGCGTCGGGAGCATTGACGCGCAACTCATGTTCGTCGGCGAAGCGCCGGGCGCGGACGAAGACGAACAGGGCGAACCGTTCGTCGGTCGCGCCGGACAATTGCTCACGAAAATCATCCAGGCTACCGGACTTTCGCGCGCGGATGTCTACATCGCGAACATTTTGAAATGCCGGCCCGACACGCCCGGCCAGTCCGCCGGCAACCGCAAGCCCACGCCCGACGAGATGGCGATGTGCATCCCGTATCTGCACGAGCAGATTGATTTGATCCGGCCCAAGGTCATCGTCGCCCTCGGCGCGACGGCGGTGGACGGTTTGCTCGGCAAGACCGTCGGCATCACGAAGCTGCGCGGCAACTGGCAGACGTATCGCGGCACGCCGCTCATGCCGACGTATCATCCGGCGTATCTGTTGCGCAACCAGGCGATGAGCGAGAAGCGCAAAGTCTGGGAAGACATGCTGGCCGTGATGGAAAAACTTGAAATGAGCATCAGCGAAAAGCAGCGGAATTTCTTTTTGAAGGCGTGAAAAATAAAAACCGCGATTCAGGCCAAAGCTAAACCATATTCAACGAACGGCTGAAAATCCGCCGCGTTAATCGTCGCCAGTTTTGCGCCGCAACGAATTGCAACCGCCGCGATCATGCAATCCGCCAGGCTTCGGGAACGGCGTCCGGTCTGGTTGAATAATTTTGCCGCGAGCGCGGCGTCAATGGGAAGCAGCGGTTCGGGATTCGGAAAAATCTGCCGCGCGATGGATTCGGCGGTTGCATCCAGCGGCCCGCACAAAAATTCCGCCCACGCGATACTGCTGACGTTGGGATTTTCCCGCGCCGACGCCCACGCGCGAAACCGCTCATGCGCGGCTGATCCGGCGACGGCGGTTTGAATCAGAAAGTTGGTGTCGAAATGAATCATGCGCCGGAACATTTCGCGCGGCTAACGTCTCGCTTCGCGCACCGTCGCCATCCAGTCTGCGGCGCGCGCGGCGTCGAGGCGCAGATGTTTTTGCAGGGCGTCCAGCGCCTGCAACGGCGTGAGCCTGGCGGCCTCCGCAGTTTCCGGCTGGAAAATCGTGAGCAGGCCGCTGGCCTTTTCCGGCAGTTTCGACGGCTCTTTCGCGGCCACTTTTCCGTGGTCAATCTCCACTTCCAGCGTGAGATAGCTCATGGAAACAGTGTAATCGTTTTCGCGGGATTGGCGAATGAAATTTCCAATGCCGGATTTTCCTTTTGCCAGCGCGCAAATTCGCGTAATTAGCGGATTGAAATTCTAATGAGCCGCCGCAGAAAAATTTTAATCGTCGCTGGCATTGTCCTGGGCGTGACGATTCCCATTCCTGTCATCCGCCATTATCAACTGCGTTTTGCCGTCGCGAATTATGTAGCCGAACTCAAAGCCAAAGGCGAGCCGATGGATTTGGCGCAAGTGATTCCGTCGCCCGTGCCGCCGGAACAGAATGGTGCTCCATTTATCACAAATGCGTTTGCAAATCTGAAACCCGAAAGCATAGCTACAAGTAATTCACCGCCAGCCATGCGTCTGGCAGCGCCAGGCAAAGCAATAATTGGTTGGCAACAACAAAACATAATTGATTTTGACGCCACGAATAGCTGGGAAGCTTTGGGGCAGGAATTAGTCGCAGCGAAAAACGACCTCGACAGTTTTCAAAAGCTGACCAATCATCCGATTTTGGATTTTCATGTGGATTATCAAAAAGGTTTTGATTTGCTCCTTCCGTATCTTGCTCCGCTCAAACGGTCGGCTCAATGGTTGAGCGCGTCGGCACTTTTTAATTTACATCAAGAAAATCCGAAAAATGCCTGCGCTGATGTCCGCGCGATGCTCGCGCTTGTCAAAGGAGAAACGGATGATCGGACAACAATCTCGCAACTTGTTCGCATTGCCATTGCTTCAATGAGCGCGAATGTCACTTGGGAAATTTTGCAAGCCCCTAATGTCTCGGACGATGACTTGGCACAATTGCAAAAAGTCTGGCAATCGCTGGACTTCACCCATTCTCTTGAACAATCGTTCATATATGAACGAGCAGAGCATTTGCCGGAATACGAACAAATCCGAAAGTCTTCGGACAGATTTAATAAACTTTGGGGATATTTTTATACATCAGATACGCCTTTGGATGAAAGTTTTTTTCCGACAAAACAACGTTCGGTGTCTTTACGAAAATGGGACGCGCTTCGATGGAACTGGTTTTGGTCGTATCAAGATGAAGTGCGCAGTCTGCAATCTTACGGTGTTTTGATTGATGCAACTCGTATGGTAGAAACCAATAAATCTTTTAATTCAGTGGCATCATTTATTACCACAGGGTTAAAACCTTTTCAGGATTCTTCGGAAGGCCTGCGCAACTTTTCTACTTTCGCATTAGATTCGTCGCTTCGCAAAGCAGCAAGAATCAAAACCGCTCAAAACATAGTAATCACAGCAATTGCGCTCAAACGCTACGAACTCCGGCATCATCAGCTTCCGGCCACGCTCGACCAATTGACGCCTGATTTGCTGCAAACTGTTCCGATTGATTGCATGGACGGCGAGCCGTTGCGCTATCGGCCAAATGCAGACGGAACTTTTCTGCTTTATTCCGTCGGCGGAAATGGCGTGGACGATGGCGGCGATCCTTCGTTAGAAAAAGGCATTACAAGTTTTTATTTTTACTGGCAAAACGATCACGCGCTCGATTGGGTCTGGCCGCAGCCCGCGACGGAAGAAGAAATTCAGGCTTACTACAAAAAACTTTCTTCCCAAAAGAATTGAGCCGCCGCCAAATCAATTTTCCAGATGGAACTTGTGCAGAAAGCGGTGCAGCACCGGCGCGTTCAAGTGGTTAGTCATTTTTCTGCGGCAAGATATTTTTCCAGTCTGGCAATCAGCGGCGGCAGATCGTTCTGGCTGTCCGTCCACACGCGCTTCGGGTCAACGTCATCGTAGTCGTGGATGAGGAGATTTCGCATTCCCACCATGAGATTCCACGGCACGTCCGGCAGGGCTTTCAACGCGGCGGGTGAAAGATGCCGCGCGGCTTCGCCAATGATTTCAAAACGGCGGACGACCGCGTCCTGCGTGCGCTGGTCGGCGAGAAATTGTTCGCGGTTCATCCCGGCAAGGTGCTGCCGGATGATGCGCGCCGAATCAAGAATGTCGGCGAGATACGCGTTATCCTTCGACAAGATCGGCCTCGCAGTCGAAAGAATGGCGTGGCGGCGATAGGGATTGCGGCTGCGTTCAATGGCCCAGCGGCTGACCAAATCCACCGGGCGGCCAAAAATCTTTTCCAGTTTGAACTGCATATCCACCCATTCCAACAGCCCGCAGTGCTGGTCTTTTTCCGTCGTGAGCGTGCAGAGCAAATCCACGTCGCTGTCGGAACGAAAATCGTCGCGCAAGGCCGAGCCGAAAATTTCCAGCCGGGCGACGCCGCGTTCATGGCAGAACCGGCTAACGGCTTCGTTGTCGTAGCGGAGTTTCATAATGCTGCGGCCACATGGCGCGCGTGGGCAATTTCGTCCTTGGCAATCTGCCGGATTTGATCCGCCAGCAGCGTGACGACGGCGAGCGTTTTGCCCGCGAGGGTCATGAATTCCACCGTGCAGCCTTTGCCGCCTTCGTGAACGAGCACAGCCGTGCCGATGTCGCCCGCGCTCAAGCCGTGTTCCGGCAAGTCGGTCGTCAACACCACGCTGTCGAGTTCTTTGATCATAATCAAATATCCAATGGATACGCCGTGGCCAATGTAGCCGTTTCCGCGTTTTTGGCAATAAACCAAACGGCGCGCACTTGCGGCGAGCGGCCATCGGGCGCGGGCAGCGCGCCTTCAACCACAAAATTCCGTCCGAACGGCGTCGGCACGATTTCAACCACTTCATGCCGGCGCACATGATTCAGCAATGCCGAGGCGAGTTTTTCCCACGCTTCAATTGTGAATCCGAAACTGCGGAAAAATTCCGCCTTGTGCTGTCCGTCGCGGTGTGTCGTTGAAAGCAAATAATGTGTGATCTTACGGCTCGGCACAACTGCGCGTTCAATGTTGGGCAGTTTCATTCTTTGCGTCTTTGCGACTCTGCGTAAAAAATTATTTTCTTATCTCCGCAAATCAGTTTTCCAGATGGAACTTGTGCAGGAAGCGGTGCAGCACCGGCGCGAACACGACGCCCATGCTCGTGATGAACGCCAGCCCGCTGAACAACGCGTAGCACCCGGCAAAAATCTTCCCCGCGTCCGGCTCCGATTGCGTCATCGGCCCCATGCCCGACAAAATCATCGCCGCATTTTCAAACGCATCCAGCCACGGCAATTTGTCGAAATGGTGATAGCCCAAAATCCCGATGCCCAACGAGAAGGCGACGATGCCAAGTGCCAGCGCAAAGTTCCGCGCCAGAATTTTCAAATAGACGACGCGCGGCAACAACGGACGTTTGCTATGTTCAATCATCGGACTTCGGGCATGATGCGCCGGGCGGATAAAATTTCAAGCGTCAACGGTGGAACAATTAAACAACACGATGCTCAAAACTTTACTACCGACGATGGAATGTGTTAGATTTTGCCCATGAAGTCGAACGACCTCATCACAGTTGATTCGGACATTCTCGGCGGCACGCCGGTGTTCAAAGGCACGCGCGTGCCGGTGAAGACGCTGTTCGAGTATCTGGAAAACAATTACACGCTCGACGAATTCCTCGAATGTTTTCCGTCCGTGACGCGCGAACTGGCCCGGCGCGTCCTGGAAAGTTCCGAATCGGCGCTGCTCACGCCCGTCGCGGCATGAAAATCCTGCTGGACGAATGCGTCCCGTGGCCGATGCACAAATTTCTGGCCGGTCATGAATGTTCGACCGCCCAGCAGCACGGCTGGGGCGGAATCAAGAATGGCGATTTGCTCCGCCTGGCGGAAAAAGATTTCAATTTGTTCATCACGTCAGACCAAAACATCCGTTACCAGCAAAATCTCGCCGGGCGGCAGATTGCCATTCTTGAACTTTCAACGAATGATTTGCGGCGCATTCAAGCGGCGGCGAAATTGATTCGAACCGCAATTGAAAAAATTCAGCCGCGAGAATTTCGCCGGTTGGAAATCCCGTTTTAATTTTCATGCTCAAAACATTTTTCCAGCCGCTCATCGCCTGGTATCTCGGCGCGCTCAAAACCGGCGGCTTCGCGCTCGTCGCGCTGCTGATGGCTTTGGAGGGTTCCTTCCTGCCGCTGCCGAGCGAATTTATCATTCCGCCTGCCGCGCATCTGGCGTGGTCGGATGGATTGAATCTTTTTCAGCTTCATCTTTCCGGCTGGGCGGCAGAAATTGGCATCATCATCGCCGGCGCGTTCGGTTCGTGGCTCGGCGCGTCGGCGATGTATTGGCTGGTGCGCGCCGCCGGACGGCCGCTGGTGTTGCGTTACGGAAAATTTATTTTGTTCCCGCCGGAAAAACTGGAAAAAGCCGAGCGCTGGATGTCTCATTACGGCGCGATGGGCGTGCTCGTCGCGCGGATGCTGCCCGGCGCGCGGCAGCTCGTCGGCATTCCCACGGGCATCACGCGGATGGATTATCGGCTGTTTTCCATTTTCACGCTGCTGGGCGCGGTGATCTGGTGTTCGGTGCTTTGCTATGTCGGCGTGAAGGCGGGTCAGGATGAACAGCTCATGCAAGGACAGTTGCGTCATGTGGCCATTTGGCTGGGCGGCGCGGCGCTGGTGTTCGGCGTAATGTATTATTTCTTCGTCCACCGGCACATGACGAAAAGTGCGAAGTCGGAAGTCAGAAGTCAGAATGATTTGTAGCCATATTTTCACATTCTGGGAATTTGTGTTTCATCTGTGCGCATCTGTGGCTGAATAAATTTCCTTTGCCTCTCCGCGCCTTTACGTGGAAATTCTCCGCGTGCCAGTCAGCGATTCCATCCGCAAAAAATTGAGCGCCGTGCCGCACAAGCCCGGCGTGTATCTGCATCGCGACCGGTTTGGCACGGTCATCTACGTCGGCAAGGCGCTCAACCTGCGCAAGCGCGTCAGCCAGTATTTTCAATCCAGCCGGCGCATGGGCTGGGACTTGAAGTTCAACGCGCTCGTCGAGGCGATCCACGATTTCGATTTTCATATCGTCCGCAGCGAACCCGAGGCGCTCCTGCTCGAAAGCAAACTCATCAAGGAATTCAAGCCGCGCTACAACATCAGTTTCCGCGACGACAAAAGATTTTTGATGCTGAAAGTGAATCTGAATGACCCGATCCCGAATTTTTCTTTTGCGCGTTTCAAAAAAGACGACGGCGCGCGTTACTTCGGCCCGTTCGTCAACGCGACGGCGGCGCGCAACGTCGTCACGCTCGCGCAGCGGCAATTTAATCTGCGCGGCTGCCGCGTGTTCACGCCGGGCGAGGCGGATTACAAGCATTGCCTTTACGCGCATTTGAAATATTGCACCGCGCCGTGCGTCGGCAACGTCACGCGCGAACAATATCTCGAACAGGTCAAGGCCGCGTGCAGTTTTCTCGAAGGCCAGTGCCGCGAAATGCAGGAACAGCTCGAAGACGAAATGAAAAAGGCGGCGAAGAATCAGGATTTTGAAAAAGCCGCGAGCCTGCGCGATCTGGTTCGCGATCTCAAAGACACTTGGAAAAAAACGGAAAAATTTACGCGCATTCCGTATTCGTTGCCGGGAAACATCCAGCCGCAAAATGATCTGATCGAACTCGCGAGCGTCCTCGATTTGCCAGTGCCGCCATTGCGGATTGAAGGCTTTGACATTTCAAACATCAGCGGCACATTCGCCGTCGCATCGCTCGTGAGCTTCAAGAATGGCCGGCCCGACCGCGCGAATTATCGGCGCTTCAAAATCAAAACCGTCGAAGGTCAGGATGATTTTGCGAGCATGGCGGAAGTCGTGCGGCGCAGATATTCACGGTTGCTGAACGAAAGCGTAGCACCGACCCAAAAAACAAAAAATGACGACGACGGCCACGCTGTCCCGCAGGAATTACAAACGCTCGTGAATGAAACGAGCCGGAAAGTGCGGCGCGGAATTCCTGTCAAAAAAGTAGGGCAGGCTTCCAGCCTGCCAAACGAGCGCGATAGCTTGAGCAGTTCGCGCGTCGCTTCGCTTCGCGCGGGCAGGCAGGATGCCTGCCCTACTTTGCCAGATTTGATTCTCATTGACGGTGGCAAGGGACAATTGAGCGCGGCGGTCGGTGAATTGACAAAGCTTGGCCTCGAAAAAATTCCCGTCATCGGGCTGGCGAAAGAATTTGAGGAAATTTATCTACCGGGCAAAAGCGAACCGCTGCGGCTCGGCCTGGATCATCCGGCGGTGAAATTATTGCAGCGCATCCGCGATGAATGTCATCGCGTGGCGAACTCCTACAACGCGCAGTTGCGGCTCAAAAAAATTTCCGAGAGCGTGCTGGACGAATTTCCCGGCATCGGCGAACGGCGCAAATCGGCGCTGCTGAAAAAATTCGGCTCGGTGCAGCGGTTACGAACGGCGACGGTGGAACAAATTTCTGAAGTCCCCGGCTTTGGCGACAGGGCGGCGGAGGAATTGAAAAAATTTCTGACGGCACGTTCAATATCATCCGCCTGACCCGCTATTTTGTCGGCTGAACCCACAACTGCCGCACCGGCCGATATGATGCCGCAGGGGCAACGTGGTGGGCATCGTCGCGGCCAAGCTGGATGCGTCGGTGGCGCTGGCGGCGAGCGAGGCGTTGCCGGAGAATGTGAATTACGCGGTGAAGAGCAGTCTGCTCTTGAGCTTTCTGGAATCGGTGCCGGAGGTTTCGGCCAAGCTCAAAGTGCCAGTCACGGTTGACCGGAAGTTTGATGAGGTGGTGCAATCGGCGCAGGACGCGGCCGTCCTCGTCCTCGTTTATTGAGTAGGAGACGACGTGAGGAGTCTCTGACTTAATTTGAGTCTCGTCACCTCGACTCCTACAACAAGGAACGGATTTTTCCTGATTTCATGCTTTCCTTGTTAACTCAAAGGCGGCGGTTTTGGTTTATTGATTTCAAGAATTCATCTTTCCAATTCCTTTTTCCGCTGCGCGAGAATTTTCCGCGACGGCGTGAAGCTGGCGATGAAGTCACGGTAAAATTCCGCGAAGGTTCCGGCGGCGAGGTGCGCACGGGCATCGGCCATCACTTGCAGATACAGGTGCGTGTTGTGGACGCTCAACATTCGCAGGCCGAGGATTTCATTCGCCTTCAGCAGATGCCGGAGATAGGCGCGCGTGAAATGTTTGCACGCAAAGCAGCCGCAGCCTTCTTCAACAGGCCGGAAGTCGGCCTTGAACTGGCCGCCCTTGATGCCGATGGCGCCGCGCCGCGTGTAGGCCGTGCCGTTGCGCGCGACGCGCGTGGGCAGCACGCAGTCGAACATGTCCACGCCGCGCGCGATGAGTTCGAGCATCTGCGCGGGCGTGCCGAGGCCCATCGCGTAGCGCGCCTTATGCGCGGGCAGATGCGGCACGGTGAATTCAATCGCCTTGAGCATCTCCGGCTCCGGCTCGCCGACGCTCACTCCGCCGATGGCGTAGCCGTCAAATTCCATCGCGACGAGCGCCTTGGCACATTCCTCGCGCAACGCGGCGTCGCTGCCGCCCTGCACGATGCCGAAAACTTTTTGTCCATCGGCGCGCGGCTGTTCGCGGCACTCGCGCGCCCAGCGGATGGTGCGCTCGACGGCGAGGCGCTGTTCCTTTGCGGGCGCGTCGTGCGGCGGACATTCGTCGAAAACCATCGCGATGTCCGAGCCGAGCACGCGCTGGATTTCCATCGCCTCTTTCGGCCCAAGAAACATGAGCGAGCCGTCAATGTGCGAACGGAATTCGACGCCGTGCGGTTTTATTTTTCTGATTTTCGCGAGGCTGAAAACCTGGAAGCCGCCGCTGTCAGTGAGAATCGGCAGATGCCAGTTCATGAACTTGTGCAGGCCGCCGGCGGCGCGGATGATGTCGAGTCCGGGCCGGAGGTTCAGATGATAAGTGTTGCCGAGGATGATTTGCGTGCCGCACTCCAGCAATTCGCGCGGGTCCATCGCCTTGACGCTGGCCTGCGTGCCGACGGGCATATATACCGGCGTGTCCACGACGCCGTGCGCGGTGGTCAATTTTCCCAAACGCGCCTGCGTGTGCGAATCGGTTTTGAGGAGTTCAAACATTGTCCGTAGAACGGGCGTCGCCCCTGTTTCTAATTGTTGATCAAAAGAGAGACAGGTGCGACGCCTGTTCTACATTCGCAAACAAAACGTCCGCCGGTAAAACTGGCATTGGAAAAAGATCAGGGCTGGCTGGTGATCTTGCGCCAGTCCACGCCCTGGATGCCGGCGTAGATGGCGAAGGCGGTTTCGTTCTGGATCAGCACGGCGCGGACGACGCTGGAATCATCGGCGCGGCCCAGCTCCAAAACGCTTTCGGGAATGACGCCCATTTTTTTGTGCGCGTAAAGCAGCGCGAACACCGACTGCGCGATGGCGATGAACGGCAGATCCTTGTAGGCGCCCTCGATGGCGTCCTCGACGGCGTCGGCGAGAAATTCGAGCTGGTCCACGAGGTGCGGGAATTTCGGCGCGTTGATCTGCGTGAACTCCAGTTTCCACTGCGGCAGATGGCGCAAAACACTTTCCGCAACGGACGGCGTGATGGCGGTCGCACCGCGATTGACGAATTTGGCGATTTCGGACATGACGGCAATCTAGTGAAACCTGCGCCCGCACAAAAGGGAAATTTATCGGCGAAAAAAACCTAGGCGATGCCCGCCCGCTTCAATGCAAGCTCAAAATCATGCTCCGGCTTGCGCGCCTTGCGGCGGCTTGGTGTCGCCGCTGTCCTCGCCGCGCGTGCAAAACACCCGACACTTGTCCACCAATTCAAGGCAAGGCCGGTTCCCTGCCCGCGTTTTCAAGTTGAAAATGTGCGCTTAATGTTTGCGTTTCCATTTGCGCGGCGCAGCGGGTCTGTGGCTAAATCTTCGGCGTAAAAATGCAAGACCTGATTGCCAAAGCCGCGACGCTGCTCGAAGCGCTGCCTTACATCCAGAAATTTAGCGGCGAAACCTTCGTCGTGAAATACGGCGGCAGCTTCATGGACTCGCCCGACGACAGCGTCCGCACCGGCGTCGCGCGCGACATCGTTTTTCTTGAGGCGGTCGAAATCAATCCCGTCGTCGTCCACGGCGGCGGCAAGGCGATCACGCGCGCCATGGAAAAAGCCGGGCTGGTCGCAAATTTCATCCAAGGTCAGCGCGTCACGGACGAAGCCACGGCGAAAATCGTGGACGACGTTTTGTCGCGCGAAATCAATCCCGAAGTCGTCAAGGCCATCAATGCGCTCGGCGGCCAGGCCGTGGGTTTTGCCGGGCCGGACATTTTCAAATGCAAAAAATTGCTGCTTGACGATAAGGAAAATCCCGGCAAAAAAATTGACATCGGCTACGTCGGCGAAGTCATCGAAGTCAACGTCGCGCCGCTCAAGGAATCCATCTGGTGCGGTTTCACGCCGGTCATCAGCCCGACCGCGCGCGGCGAGGACGGGAAAATTTACAATTGCAACGCCGACATTGCCGCCGCGATATGCGCCATCGCGCTCAACGCCAAACGGCTTGTCTTCATGTCCGACGTGCCCGGTTTGATGCGCGACCCGAAAGACGTTTCAACCGTCATCGCGCATTTGCAGACGAGCGAAGTGGACGGCTTGAAAAAATCTGGCGTGATTGACAAGGGCATGATTCCGAAAGTGGATAGCGCCGTCGCCGCCATCAAATCCGGCGTGGAAAAAGTCTCCTTCGTGGACGGCCGCGTGCCGCATTCTGTCCTGCTGGAAATTTTCACGGACAAAGGAAACGGAACGGAAATCGTGTTGTGATTTACGATTTACGATTTACGATTTACGAGTCGCAGGCGATTCGGCAATAGTCTCGTAAATCGCCTGTCGTAAATCCATGAACAACCAAGCCGCCAACATTTTGCGCGAGAACACCGGGACTTCCGGCCTCGTGGAATCTGCCCGCGCGGCAGTGGCGTTGCTGGCGGAGCATGACATCCCGCATCTTATCGTCGGCGGACTGGCGGTGCAGGAACACGGCTACCCGTGCGTGGCGACTGACCTTGTAGAGATTGTCGTGCCGGACGTGCTGGAAGCAGTGGAATTTCTCACCGCCAGCGTGACCGGGCCGTTCTTTCGCGTGCTGAAACTGCAGGATCGCGTCGAAGACAGAAGCAATGGCGTGGTGATTGACCTGCTGCCGGCGGGAAAAGTCTTGAAGCGCGGCTGCAAAATTCCATTTCCGTGGCCGGAGAAGGTCACGGAACAATTACAAATCGTGTCGCTGGAGGAATTGCTCGCGCTCAAACTGGACAGTTGGGCCGGCTCGCCACTGCGCCGTCTCAAAGACAAGGCCGATGTGGTTGAACTCATCACCCGCCGCAAACTGCCGCGCGACCTCGCGGTGAATCCCGCCATCCGCGCGCTCTACACCGAAACGTGGGACGCGCTGAAAAACGAAAAATAAATTCAGCGCAAAGATTTCAAAGAAAAGTTTTTTGTGTTCTTTGCGTTCCTTTGCGGTTAAATAATTTGCCAGTGAAAGAAATTTTTCCATCGCCGCCAGCCATTGTGCGCAACGACTACGCGTCCGTCCGCGAACTGTTCGCGAAAAACGTCGTGCCGAGTTACGGACGTTTTGAAATCGTGTTAAGCCACGGCGCGGGCAGCTACGTTTTTGATGTCGCGGGCAAGCGCTACCTTGATCTCGGCGGCGGCATCGCCGTGAATTGTCTCGGCCACGCGCACCCGGCCATCACCGAGGCGCTCGTCGAACAGTCCAAAAAACTGATTCACGTCTCGAATCTTTATTTCACGGAGCCGCAAGGCCGGCTCGCGGCGGAAATCGTCAAACGCATCGGCGCGGGCAAAGTTTTTTTCAGCAACAGCGGCGCGGAGGCAAACGAAGGATTGTTCAAACTCGCGCGGAAATTCGGCCACGACGAGGGCCGGTTTGAAATTCTGACGGCAACGAATTCCTTTCACGGCCGCACGCTCGCGGGAATTGCCGCGACCGGCCAGGAAAAAGTGAAGAAGGGTTTCGAGCCGATGACGCCCGGTTTCCGGCACATTCCGTTCAACGATTTGGAAGCGGCGCGAAATGCCATTTCCCCCGCGACCGTCGCCATTTTAATCGAAGGCGTGCAAGGCGAAGGCGGTGTCACGCCCGCCACGCCGGAATTTTTGCTCGGCCTGCGCGCATTATGCGATGAGAAAAAATTGCTGCTGCTCATGGACGGCGTCCAGTGCGGCCATTATCGCACCGGCAGATTCCAGAGCTTTCAGAAAATTCTCGAAGGCGTTCCCGGCGGCGAGAAATTTCTGCCCGACGGCCTTTCCATGGCCAAGTCGCTCGGCGGCGGATTTCCCATCGGCGCGTTCTGGGTGCGCGCGCCGTTTGCTGATCTGCTTGGACCGGGAACGCACGCGACGACCTTTGGCGGCACGCCGCTCGCGTGCGCCGTGGCGCTGAAAATCCTTCAAGTCATCGAATCGGAAAAACTCGATGAACAGGCGCGCAAACTCGGCGGCTGGATGAAAAGCGAACTGGAACGGCTCGCAAAAAATTATCCGACCGTCGTCAAAAACGCGCGCGGTTTCGGTTTCATGCTCGGCTTCGAGCTGGCGGAAAAAATTCCCGCGTTCGCCGCGAGCGACAAATCGGCGGCGATTCAATTTGTCAACCGGCTGCACATGGCGGGCGTGATGGCCATTCCCGCCGGCACGCACGTCATCCGGCTGCTGCCGCCGCTGAATTTGAAACCGCAGGAAGCCGCCGAGGGCATCGCCAAAATCGAGGAACTCGTCAAATCGCTTGCCTGATTTGTTATGACTCCAGCCGCGCATAAACATTTGTCCAAACGCGACCCAGTTTTGCGGAAACTCATCCGCGAGCATGGCAAATGCGGTCTCGTGCCGGAAAAACGCCGCGCGCCGTTCCAATCGCTCGTGATGGCCGTCGCACACCAGCAGCTCAACGGCACGGCGGCGAACACAATCCTCACGCGCTTCAAAAAATTGTTTCCCGGCAGAAAGTTTCCGAGGCCGGAAGATTTGGCAAAAGTGACGGACGAACAAATCCGCGCCTGTGGATTTTCGTTCGCCAAAATAAAATCCATCCGCGACATCGCGGAGAAAACCTTGTCCGGCGTGATTCCAAGTTCGCGGCAGATTGTGAAATTGTCTGACGACGAAATTGTCGCGCGGCTGACGGAAGTTCGCGGCGTCGGGCGTTGGACAGTCGAGATGCTTTTGATTTTTCAGCTTGGCCGCCATGACGTTTTGCCCGCCGATGATTTCGGCGTGCGCAGCGGATTTCGCGTCGCCTACAAAAAGCGCGAGATGCCGAAGCCGAAGGAACTGCTCGCGTTCGGCGAAAAGTGGAAGCCGCACCGCACGACGGCGGCGTGGTTTCTCTGGTGCGCGGCGGACGCGGCGAAGGACGCGAAGAAAAAGAAGTGACGGCGCGTTTCGATTCGGGTATAAAATTTTCTTTGGGCGGAAATTTCCCAGAACTTTTGAAGCATGAAACATTTATTGTCATTGGAAAAATTGCCGGCGGCGGATTTGGAAAAAATCCTGCGCGACGCGATTGTGTGCAAACGCGAGCGGGCGCGGCTCGACCGCAAGCCGCTCGCCGGCCAGACGTGGGCGCTGCTGTTTTCCAAGTCGTCCACGCGCACGCGGGTTTCATTCGAGACCGGCATCCGCGAGCTGGGCGGCGAATCGCTTTTTTTGAGCGCGAACGACATCCAGCTTGGCCGCGGTGAGCCGATCAAGGACACCGCGCGGGTTTTGGGCCGCATGATTCATGGCGCGGTCATCCGCACATTCGCGCAGAGCGACGTTGAAGAGTTTGCGGAATTTTCCAAAATCCCGACGATCAACGCGCTGACGGACGACGAGCATCCGTGCCAGATTCTCGCGGACATTTTCACGTTCAAGGAATTGCGCGGGCCGATTTCCGGCAAGGTCGTGACGTTCATCGGCGACGGCGCGTGCAACGTGCCGCTGTCATGGATGTTCGCGGCGGGCAAACTTGGATTTGAACTGCGCATCGCCGCGCCGAAAAAATTCCAGCCGGGCGCGGAAATTTTGAAACGCGCGGGCGGAAAAATTATTGTCACAGACAATGTTGAAAAAGCCGCGAAGGGCGCGGATTTGCTTTACACGGACGTCTGGGTTTCGATGGGCAAGGAAGCGGAATCCGCCGAGCGTTTGAAAATTTTGAACGGTTATCAAATCAACCAGGCGCTGGTGAAACTGGCGAAGCCCGACGCGCTGGTGATGCACTGCCTGCCGGCGTATCGCGGCAAGGAAATTGACGAGGAAACGTTTGAGGCGAACGCCGGCACGATTTTCACGCAGGCGGAAAACCGGCTGCACGTGCAGAAGACGGTTTTGAACTGGGCGGTTTCTTGAATTTCCATGCGCCGCAAATACGCAGGCTATATTTTTCAATTCACGTTGTCCGACCACGGAGGGCGGCACATCCATGTTTTCAAGGACGACTTGGAACTTGGCGTTTATGACCGTGTGGACGGCCCGGTGCGCGGGCTGGAAAAATCGCGGAATAAAAATTTGCAAGCGGGACTCGAAAAGTTTATCAGTGAACTGCATGAACGTGGATATTTCCATTGATGAATTGCGTGCCGAGCGGGTCTGGTATGACGCCTCGACGGGAAAACTTTTCGTCCAGGCGAAGGATTTCGTGAACGGCATCAAATTCAACACGATTTCGGAAGACGACTTTGAATCGAAAAGCCCGGTCGTTTCCTTTTCGCTCGGGCACAAAGGCGCGACTGTGATTTGCCATCACAAGGATGGCGAGAAAACGTGGCTGCCGGCGGATATGTGGCTGCCGGACGGATTTACTCCCGGCAAATAGAATTCAATTCACAAACTGCCGCAGATACTTCAACGCGACTTTCAAATCCTTCGGCCATTCGCTTTTGATGGTCAGCATTTCATTCGTGACGGGATGCGGCAAGGTCAGTTCTTCCGCGTGCAGCGCAGCGCGCGAAATCAGCGGGCGTTCTTCCTTGCCCGGTTTCAAGCGGAAATCTTTTTTCAGGCGCGAAAGCCAGAGCGGTTTGCCGCCGTATAGTTCGTCGCCGACAATTTTCAAACCAACATGGCTGGCGTGGACGCGGATTTGATGCGTGCGGTTCAGGAGCGTCTCGCATTTCAGCAGCGCGTAGCCGTGGCGCGGGAAAGTTTCCAGCACTTCAAATTTCGTCTGCGATTGCCTGCCTTCCCTCGAATCCACGCGCATCAGGCCGGGCGTGACCGGATGCGGCGCGATTTTGGCGTCCACTTCAAATCGGTTTTCCAGCGGCTCGCCACGCACGAGCGCGACGTATTTTTCCGAAACCTTTCCCGAACTGAACAGGTTGGCGAGCGCGATGAACGCCGGTTTGTTTTTGGCGAGCAAAAGCACGCCGCTGGTGTCGGCGTCGAGGCTGTGCGCGTTGTTCAAATAATCCAGGTTGCGTTCGCGCGCCCAAGGTTTTTTTTCCGCGATTCCGGCGTGGAGCAGTTTCATCAAGTCCGGGCGATCCGGGCTTGCGGGTTCGGGCGAGGTCAGGAGTCCGGCGGGTTTGTCGAGCGCGAGCAAATGTTCGTCCTCGAACAGAACGGGGATTTCCCAAAACTCGCGCGTGGCGGGCGAGGAGAGTTTGATGGCCGCACTCACGGCGATTTCGCCGCGCCGGCCTGCTGTTCCCTGAAGAACGCCGTGTTGCGCAATTCGCGGTTGGCCTCGGTGTTGATCCAGAGGTTGAACACCTCGTTCTCCCGTCCGCGGCGCATCTGCGTGATGAACTCCGGCAGTTCCTTGGCCCGCTTGGTTTTGTCCAACGGCAGCAACGAGTTGACCGACAGGACAAAGCCGCCGTCGTCGGTCGGAATGAAACGGCTGACGCCGCCGGCGCGGTTGTTGAACGCGGCATTCTTGAGATCGCGGATTTCGGCGCGGTCGCCGGCTTCAGGCACTGCGTCCGAACTCAACGAGAACGGCGACAAAATCTCCGGCGCGCGGCCTTCGGCAATGGCCGCCTGGGCAAACGATTTTCCGGCGGCGATCTGGACGGAGACGGAAATGTAAAAATTGGTGCCCGCCTCGCGCGCCAGTGCGACGGCCTGCTGCATCTGGAAATCCCGCACGACGCGGCCGCTGATCTGATCGAACGGCGGAATCGCGCTGGGCAAACGGTTCGCCAGCGCGATGACATAAATGCCGTCGTCACCTTGAACCGCGTCGGAATACGGCGTGTCGGCGTTCAAGGTGAACGCGGTTTTCACAATTGAGGGAGCCTCGGAGAATTCGTCCGGCTTGGCGTCTTCGGCGAACGGCGCAGAAGTCCGGAAGGCGAGTCCTTTTTGCTTGGCGAGCGCGGAGAAATTTTCCGGCTTCACCGGGTCCATCGCAAAAAGTGCGGTGACAAAATCCCGCGCCGGCGCGGCGGCGTCGGCGAGGGCGCGCTGGTGGATGAGCAGTTCGCGGATTTGGGCCTTGGCATCTTCCGGCGTTTTGGCCGAGGCGAACTCGGTTGCGCCATACTGGGCATAAATCGAACTGACGGTTTCCTCAAGATTCGTTTTGGCCCACTCGGCCTTGGATTGCGCGAGGAAATTGGTGAGGTTGAACCAGACGTAATTGACCTGCAAGCGGTCGGGTTCGCGGTAGGCGGCCATGTTGTTCGTGAAAAACTGTCCGACCTCGGCGGGCGCGGCCTTCACTTGCGCGAGATAATTCGACACGGAAAAGAAAACCGCCTCCGTGGAAACTTCCTGATATTCCCGGTCGTAAAGCGCCGCGGCCTCCTGCGGCGTGATCAGCCCGCCGGACAAACCCAGGGTCATCTGCAACTGCTGGAGCGTCAGTTCGCTGCGCACATATTGTCGAAAATCGTCATCGTTGTATCCGTGCGGCTTGAGCACGCGTTCGACAAACTGATCCGCCGGCACCGAATGGACCGAGTTGCCGAACAGGCGGGTGACGGCCTGCGACTGCAACATCTGCCCGGCGACGGACACCACCACCGACTCCGGGACGTAGATTCCAAGGTCTTTTGCCTTTTGGGACAGCATCAGTTGCAAATAAGTCTGCTGCTCGATTACATTTCGCGTGATGCTTGGGTTGTTCTCCGGCCATTGGCCGTAGTTGAAAAGCACGTGGAGCGAGAAATCCCGCAGCGCCGCCGTATATTCCTCGGCGGTGATTTCATGGCCGTAAATCGTGCCATAATCGCCGCCGCCGTTGAGGCCGCGGTTGGCGCGGCTCGCCGGGCCGTAACCCATGAATACGACAAATGAAATGATCGTTAGGCCGGCGATGACCCACCACAGCCACGACGAATGTTTGCGAATTGTGCCAATCATAGTGAAAAACGAACGCGCAGCCTAGCTTGCGCGGAGCAACATGGCAAACGCAAAAGCGCGGTTTGTCTTGCCCGGTCACGCCAATCAATGCTTTCTTTCTCCAGCCGATGAACCTGCCTTACGAGGAAATTCTGGACGGCGCGACGCTGCCGCGTTCCGCGCCCGGCGACCATCACGAAAAAATCTGCGAACGGCTGCACCGCGAAATGGCCGCCGGCATCAGCAGCCTGGCCAGCACGCAACTGCTCGCGCCGCGCTCCAAGGTTCAGATTTCCCGCACCACGGCGTTCTGCCCCGATCTTGCGCTCGTGACCGCCGCCGGCGGAAAGCTTTTTCTCGCCGTTGAAATCATCAGCCGCGACGACCATCATGCCGACACGGTTTTGAAAAAGGAGTTTTACGAAAAAATCCGCGTGCCGCGCCTGTGGATGGTTGACCCGCGCTACGACAACGTCGAGGTCTATCACAGTTTTGAATTTGGCCTGCGGCTGAAGGGCATCCTGGCCGGCGGCGAAGTGTTGTCGGAGAAATTGATCCCGCAATTTCAAATCACCGTGGCCGAACTGTTCGCCGGTTGAATTTTACGCAGTCCTCGTATTTCACGCTGCTGCCGCCAAAAATGTCCAGCGCGGAGCCAATCGTCAGGTTCACTTTCCCGCCGCCGAGCTTTGTGACTTCTTCCAAGTCCGCCAGTGAATTCGCGCCGCCGGCGTAAGTTGCCGGGATCGGTGTCCAAAGAGCGAGTTTTTCCACCAGTTCACGGTCAATGCCACGGCACAGACCTTCCACGTCCACGGCGTGAATCAGAAATTCCGCGCAGCAGGCGGAAAATTTTTCCAGCGTCTCCGCGTTCACGACCAATTTGGTGAATTTCTGCCAGCGGTCGGTGACGACGAGATAATCTTCGCCGCGCCTGCGGCAGCTCAAATCCAGCACGAGTTTTTCCCTGCCGATTTTTTTGACCAGCTCGTCCAGCCGCGCCCAGTCCACGCGGCCTTCGCGGAAAACCCAACTGGTGATGATGACGTGCGACGCTCCGGCGTCGAGCCAGCCGCGCGCATTGGCGGCGTTGACTCCGCCGCCGATGTGCAGTCCGCCCGGAAACGCCGCGAGCGCCGAGCGCGCCGCAGTTTCATTGCCCGCACCGAGCATGATGACGTGGCCGCCGGAAAGCCCGTCGCGCTTGTAAAGTTCCGCGAACCACGCGGCGGATTTCTCGGAGACAAAATTCGTGCGCAGGCCGGAACCGCCGAGCGTGCCGCCGACGATTTGCTTCACTTTGCCTTCATGCAGGTCTATGCACGGACGAAACATGGTGCCAGCGTAAAGTTGGCGCGCGGAAGTTCAAAGGCGAAAGTGACGCGACTTTTGTAACCGTTGCCTTTCGTCGGTCGTCCGGCATGATGAAAAGGAATTTATGAAAATACGCCTTCGTTACTGGTTGATTGGTTTATGCCTCGTCGCGCTGGCGGTTTTTTTCGGCGTGGAAAAATTCCGAACCGTCGCCCCGCGCGACCGGATTTTGATCGTGGTTTCGCTTGACGCTTTCCGCTGGGATTATCTGGAAAAGTTCAAGGCGCAGACGCCGCATCTCAACCAGCTCGCCGCCGGGGGTGTTCATGCGCAGCGATTGATCCCGGTTTTTCCCACGCTGACGTTTCCGAACCATTACACGATTGCCACCGGGCTTTGGCCGGAACATCACGGCATCATCAACAACCGGATGTATGACCCGGATTTCAAAACCAATTTTTATATTTTCGACAATCCCGGGCCGTTTGACGGTCGCTGGTGGGGCGGCGAACCGATCTGGGTGACGGCGATCAAGCAAGGCCGCGTGGCGGATTGCATGTTCTGGTCGGGGACGGGCGCGGAAATTGACGGCGTTCGTCCGACAGAATGGAAACCTTTCACAACGAACGCCACTCCAAACGGCATTGTTGACGACGGACTGCGCTGGCTGGCGCAGACGAACCAACGTCCGAGCCTCGTCATGCTTTACTTTCATTATGTGGACACGGAATCGCATCATCACGGCGTCGAATCATCGCAGGTCGCGCAAGCCGTGCCGCAAATGGATGAAGCGGTTGGCCGCTTGATGGACGGCTTGCATCGTTTGCAATTGGACGACATCGCCAATGTCATCATTGTTTCCGATCACGGCATGACGGACTTGAGCACGAACCGCGTGATCGTGTTGAGTGATTATGTGGATTTGAAAACCGTGCAGGTGGACACTTGGGGCGCAGTCGGCGGATTGCGTCCGCTCGATGGAAATGTTGACGCGCTCTACAACCAATTCGCCGGCAAGGAAAATCATTTCAAAGTTTATCGCCGCGAAAATATGCCCGCGCGATGGCATTACACCGACAACCCGCGCATCCCGCCCGTGCTTTTAGTTGCCGACGAAGGCTGGTATATCAACAAACGTCCGGTTGACCCGACGAAATACTTTGAAAGCGCCACACATGGTTTCGACAACGAACTCGAATCCATGGGCGCGACATTCATCGCCTACGGCCCCGCGTTCCGGCAAGGCGTGACCCTGCCGCCGACGCAAAACGTGAACATCTACAATCTCCTTTGCGCCACGCTCGGCCTCACGCCCGCGCCCAACGACGGTGACGACAGTCTTGTGCAAGCAGTGTTGGCGAAGTGAATGAGGTGCAATTCACCGTTAATAAATGGCAAGCCGCCGGGAGCGGACGAAAAACATTTCTGCCAGCATCACGGCATGAAAGGAAATGCGAAGCGCGGATTCACGTTGATCGAACTGCTTGTGGTGATCGCCATCATCGCGATCCTGGCGGCGATGCTTTTGCCCGCGCTGGCCAAGGCCAAGGAACGGGCCAATCGCACCGCCTGCGCGAGCAACCTCCGGCAGTGGGGTCTCGCACTCGACTTATATTTGGATGACAACAATCAAATCTTTCCCGATTTCAGCATCGCCAATAACATCGCCGCCAGCGTCGGTGCCCGCAGCGATTACGATCAGGACAATATTCTTTGGAGTGACCTTAACTTTTTCGCAAACAAAGGCGTTGGAAACAGCGCGTGGTTCAACGCACTGCCGCCCTATGTTTCGCAAAAACCGCTGTGGCAATACGCGGACAATCCGACCAATTTCGTGAATGGGCACAGCATCTTTAATTGTTCGAGCGCGCGTTTTATTACCACGGAAGTTGATCCGATGACGCGCGTGGCATTTTGTTATGGCATCAATTTCAAGGGCGTCAACGGCTTGGTTCCCGCCAGTTCTCCTTTCAATGCCACTGTGGTATTGCATCCCTCGGCGTTTGTCTTTTTTTCAGACGTGCGGGCCAACTCCGGCGAGACTCCGTTTTATGGCGCGAATCCGCTCAACGATCTGGGAGCCGCGCGCGGATCGCTCAACCATGTCTCTTCGCGCCACGCCGCCGGCGCGAACCTCACCTTCCTCGACGGCCACTCCGCTTATTTCAAATACATCTACATGGCCTACCAGAAAGGCACCAAGATCGGCGATCCCGGCAACCCGGACATCAACTGGTCTTACGACGGCATGCCTTCGCAATAATAAATTCGTCCGTTCGTTAATTGCGACGGCATAAAAGTTTGACGGCGGGCGCGCGGCGGAGAATCTTATGCGCGGTTCCGTTTGTGATTGAGTCTTTTTTCAGACACCGCCAGTGGATTCTGTCCCTTACTTTGCTGGGCAGCTTTTTTTTATCGGCGGATGCCAAACCCGTCGTTGGCGGAACAACCTACGGCCTCGTCGCGCGGCCAAACGTCGGCGCCTTTCTCAACGGCGCGATGCCGGAGGTCGCGCCGGGCATTTCGGGCAACTGGTCCGCCGTCGTCGCCTTCCCAAATCTGCTGTTTACCAACAGCGTCGGCCTCGCACCGGTTCCCGGCACGGATGAACTTTGCGTGTGGGAGCGCGAAGGCCGCGTGTGGACGTTTCAAAATTCCCCCGGCGCGGCGCAGAAAAAACTCGCTCTCGACATTCACAATCAATGCCAGGGCTGGGACGATTCCGGGCTGCTCGGCGTCGCGTTTCATCCGGGCTTTGCGACGAACCATTTCATGTTCGTCTATTACACCTGGGTCAAGCCCGGCACCGTCGCCGGTTCGCCGACGACGCGCCCTATTCCAAATCTGCCCGACACTTATCACGACCGCCTCGAACGCTACACGCTTGATGCGGACGGCGTGGCGATTCCCGAATCGGTAAAAATTTTCGTGGACCTTACGAACCAGACCGTCTGGCATCACGGCGGCGGGATATTTTTTCATCCGGTGAACGGCCTGCTTTATTGGACGGACGGCGACAATTCCGTCGGCGACAATGACCAGATCATTGACAAGAGCCTTTACTCCGGCGTCTTTCGGATTGATGTGGATTGTCGCGGCGGAAATTTCAGCCACGCGCCGCCGCGCCAGCCGACGAACGGATTTACTGCGAATTATTTCATCCCAAACGACAATCCCTTCGTCGGCCAGTCGAACGTCCTCGAAGAATTTTTCTGTCTCGGCCTGCGCAGTCCGCATCGCATGACGATTGATCCGCCGACGGGACGAATTTTCATCGGCGACGTCGGCGAAAGTTCGCGGGAGGAAGTTGACGTGATCGAACCGGGCGAGTCCGGGCTAAATTTTCAATGGAACTATTGCGAAGGCAAACTCGGCCAGATGAAACCGCCATTCATCGGCGTCAGCCGCGGGCCGGCGCTGGATTATCCGCACACCGACGGCCGCGCGGTCATCGGCGGCTATGTTTATCGCGGCAAAAAATTCGCAAGCGACCTCGGCGGCAAATATATTTTCGGCGACAACGTCATGCGCATTGTTTGGGCGATGGACGAAACCACGACGCCGTTCCAAAAAAATTTGCTCTGCGTCATGCCCAAGGGCGACGGCCCCAACTCTGGTTCCGATTACACCGGCCTTTCGTCGTTCGGCGTGGACGCGGACGGCGAAATCTATTTTTGCCAGATGAGCAGCATTGGCGGGCGCATTTACACGCTGCAACGCGGCGGGCCGCCGCCGTCGCTGCATCCGCTGCCGAAACTGCTTTCGGAAACCGGCGCATTCACCGACCTCGCAAATCTCCGGCCGGCGGATTTTCTGATTCCGTATTCCGTCAATTCACCGCTGTGGTCGGACGGCGCGATCAAATCTCGCTGGTTCACGCTGCCGACCAATTCTATCATCAATTTTTCCGCGACCGGCGAATGGAAATTTCCCGCCGGCTCCGTCTTCGTGAAAAATTTTGACCTGCCGGTGGACGACACGAATCCGAAAATTCTCCGCCGCCTCGAAACGCGCCTGCTCGTCCGCGACACGAACGGTTATGTGTATGGCGCGAGCTACAAATGGCGCGCAGACAACAGCGACGCGGAGCTGGTCACAGCCGGAATCACCGAGCCGGTTGAAATCAAAACCGCGACCGGCACGCGCACGCAAAACTGGTTTTATCCCGGACGGCAGGATTGTTTGACGTGCCACACCACCGCGTCCGGCGGCGTGCTGGGAATCAAAACGCGCCAGCTCAATGGCAATTTCAAATATCCGAACGGCGTCACCGCCAACCAACTGCTCACGCTCGGCCGTCTCGGAATTTTTGACGCGGCGTTTGACGGGCGGAAACTTTTCCGTTATCCGCGTCTCGTCAACATTACCAATACTTCCGCCGCGCCCGAACTCCGCGTGCGCTCCTATCTCGACGCCAACTGCTCGATGTGCCACCGCCCCGGCGGTGCTGGCGCGTTCTTTGACGCGCAGTTTGACACGCCGCTCGCAAAACAAAACCTCATCAACGGCCCGGTCGCCAACCAGCTCGGCATCACCGGCGCGCGGGTCATCGTTCCCGGCGACACGGACAGATCCACTTTGTTCCGGCGCGTCAGCATCACCGGCGAAAACCAGATGCCGCCGCTCACCAGAAACCTCGTGGACGACAAGGCCGTTGCCGTCATCGGCAAATGGATTTCATCGCTGCCCGCCGCCACCGCGCCTTTGCCGAAAGACTGGAGCAGCGCGGACATCGGCAGCGTGGGCGTTTCCGGCGACGCGAGTTTTCTTGATGACCGGTTCAACCTGCTCGCCTCCGGCAGCGACATCTGGGAAAACACCGACGCGTTTCATTTCGCAAGCCGTCCGCTCGCGGGCGACGGCAGCATCGTCGCGCGCATCGTTTCAATTCAATACACCGATCCGTGGGCGAAGGCGGGCGTGATGCTGCGCGAAAATGATTCCGCCGGCTCGAAATATGTCTTCATGGCGTTCACCGCGCAGGGCGGCTCCACGCTGCAATCACGCACGACGGCGGACGCCTCCACCGCCAGCACCGACGGCCCCGAAGCGAAACCGCCGCACTGGCTCAAGCTCGTGCGCAGCGGCGACCTTTTCACCGGCCACGTTTCGGCGGATGGAAAAAACTGGCAGAGCGTGGGCAGTGTCACCGTTCCGATGAACAAAACCCTTTCCGCCGGGCTGGCCCTCACCGCGCACAACAACTTCACATTGAACTCCACGCTGTTCGACAATGTTGCGGTGAAGCCTTGATTTTTTGACCGCGCCTCTTTTACAGAACGCTTTGCGCATTTTCACAAAGCTGCTATTTTCATTTCATGCCTCGGACGAGCAAAAAAAATTCCGCTGCGCATCTGCATGACAAGCAGAGCGAACGCGACACGCGCGAGCTGCGCATTGACAAGGTCGGCGTGCGCGGGCTGCGCTTTCCCATCCAGGTCAAGGACAAGGCGCGTAAATTTCAAAATACGATTGCTATCATCGGCATGTTCGTGGATTTGCCGAAGGAATTCAAAGGCACGCACATGAGCCGTTTCGTCGAGGTGCTCAACGCGCACGGCAGCAGCATCCACGTCGAAAACATTTCTGACATTTTGCGTTCGTTGCAGAAAAAACTGAACGCGGCGACGTCGCATCTGGAGATCGAGTTTCCGTATTTCATGTCCAAGAAATCGCCGGTGTCGCGGCTGGAAAGTTTGATGGATTACGTCGCGCGCTTCGACGCGACGGCGAGCGGCGCGGAAATTGATTTTGTCCTGACGGTGAAGGCGAACGTGACGACGCTTTGTCCGTGTTCAAAAGCGATTGCCAAATACGGCGCGCACAATCAGCGCGGCGAGGTGACGGTGGCGCTGCGTTCGACGCGCGTGGTCTGGATCGAGGACGTAGTGGCGATGATCGAGGGCGCGGCGAGTTCGGAACTTTACGCGCTGCTCAAGCGGCAGGACGAAAAGGCGGTGACGGAGCGCGCGTATGAAAATCCGGTGTTCGTGGAGGACCTGGTGCGCAACGTGGCGGTGCGGCTGAACGCGCATCCGCTGGTGACGTGGTATAAGGTCGAGGCGGAAAATTTCGAGAGCATCCACAATCACAACGCGTATGCGTGCATTGAGAAGGGGTGAAAAGATTTTTTGCCTAAAAGTTAATTGTCCATTTCTGGTAATTCTTGGTTGAATGGCTTATAAAGAAATTGTTGCAGTAGTATTTCAACGGTTGTGGCAGCATCAATTAAAACTTCCTCTTCATTAAATTCATTGTTGAAAGTCGTGGTTAGATGCGCCAATTCTTTGTCTGCTCGTTTGTAAACGCCTGCAAGAATTCTTTGTTTTGAAGTCGGAACATCAGCAGGTGTAAGCAATCGCCCGATAAATTGGTCAATCATAACATCGTCAATATATTTTGGACCATTTTTCCGAGGGTTGATTAGTAATTTGTAATCACCCATTTCATATTCTCCCTTCAAGCCTAAAAAATCCAACCAGAGGCGGACGGCGAAGAGGTTGCTATCCTTCACACACCGATAAATATCTCCCCGACCTTTATAAATATGCCCACTGCGTTTTCGTTCGCGCAAACAGCGAAGGAGAGTTAGACGATGGCGGAAATGGTTGCGAAGGAATTCATTTTGTTCATCAGGCGTCATAAATCAAATTTTGCGCCTGCAAAACCGGCTTGTCCAGCCATTTTCCGCAAACCATTTTGTTGGGGAGCACGCGCGCCCTCGCGTGTTCTGGTGGACGCCCTCGTCCGCCAGTCGCACGGTGTTGCGGATGAATCATTCGATTTGTTCGTGCGCACCGTGAAGGTTCGACGCGAGGGCGCGCCGAACTGCACGCGAGGCGCGTGCGCTCCCCCGCGCCTACGGTGCTGATGACAAATCCGTCCTGACATGACAGGGACGACTGGAAATTAGCCGTTTTCCGCAGACCATTTGATTTATCATCGCAGCAGCCGGTGTGAGCCGGTTTGTTTTTTTAAGATTAGAACGGAATGATGTCCGCTGCCACTGACAATCAGTGAACAGCCGCCTTCAAAATTGGAAACCCACGTTTGACAGATTCAAGGCGATTTTTCATCCTCCGGCATGATTGAATTATTCAAGTTCCCGGATTACTGCATCAAGGCGGGCTTGAAATTTGGACACGGTGCCAGTGGGCTTGCCGCATCCCGTTTTTTTCTTGGAAAATATCTTCTTGCCGGAGCCTTGCGCGAAGCCGGCGAAATCGAATGAAACCAAAATCGTTCATGCTCATCGCCGGCGAGGCGAGCGGAGACCTGCTCGCGGCGGAACTGGTTGCCGCGCTGCGTGCCGCGTCGAAGCTAGGCGAAGACGGGCGCGCTCCGCAATTTTTCGGCGCGGGCGGCGCGAAGATGTCCGGCGCGGGAGTCGAACTGGCCTTCGACATGACCCGGCACGCCGTCACCGGCATCCCGTCGCTTGGAAAATTATTTCAAGGCCGGCGGCTGTTCCATCAGCTGCTCGCGCTGGCGGTTGAGCGCAAGCCGGACGTGGTCATCGGCGTGGATTACGGCTTCTTCAATCTGCGCTTCGGCCACGCGGTCAGGAAATACGTCCGCGAAAATCCGTTTGTGAAATGGAATCTGAAAATCGTCCAGTTCGTTTCGCCGCAGGTCTGGGCGTCGCGTCCGGGCCGCGCGGACAGGCTGGCGCGCGACTACGACCTGCTATTAAGCATTTTCCCGTTCGAGAAGGCGTGGTATGCGGTGCGCGTGCCGCAGTTGCGCGTGGAATTTGTCGGACACCCGATGATTGGGAGATTTGCGAATGACGATTTGCGATTTACGCGCCGTGAAATTGGTAGGAGTCGAGGTGACGAGACTCAAACTAAAGATAAATTAGAGACTCCTTACGTCGTCTCCTACAAAAAAATTCTTTTGTTGCCCGGCAGCCGCAGAAGCGAATTGCAGCGGCATTTGCCGGTGCTGCTCGATGCGTTGAAAATGATTCAGGCAAAACTGCCGGCAGCCAGGGCAAAAATCGTTTTGCCAAACGAATCGCTGTTGCCACTCGCAAAATCACTCTGCACAAATCTGGAAATCCAAATCGGCGATCTGCCGCAGGCGCTCTCTGAAGCGGATGTCGCCATCGCCTCGACGGGCACGGTGACGATGGAGTGCGCGTTCTTCGGCGTGCCGACGGTGACGCTCTACAAAACCTCGTGGCTGACGTATCAAATCGCCCGTCGCCTCATCACGGTGAAATCGCTGACGATGCCGAACCTGCTCGCGGGCGAACCGGTCTATCCTGAATTCATCCAGCACGACGCCACGCCGGAAAATCTTTCGCGCGCGGCGCTCGAATTGTTGCAGGACGAATCGCGCCGGGCAAAAATCAAGTCGCAGCTTGCAAAAATCATTTCCTCGCTCGGCGAACCCGGCGCGGCGGCCCGCGCGGCGGCGGCGGTTTTAAGTTTGTTCAATAATTTGTAGGAGACGACGTAAGAAGTCTCATTTCAAAAAATCGGGACTTGCAAATTCAATTTGAGTCTCGTTACCCCGGCTCCTACACTGAATTCATGGAATCACTGCACGCACCGTGGCGCATCGAATACATCCTCGCGCGGAAGCCGGAATTGAAGGAAGGCCTCTTCACGCGCATTGCGCAATCGTCCGATGACGTGGAAAACCTTGTCGTCGTGCGCGACCGCACCTGTTTCGCGCTGCTGAACCGTTATCCATACAACGGCGGTCACATGATGGTTGTGCCTTACAAGGAAGTGCCGGATTTGAACGGGCTGACGGACGAGGAAGTGGCCGACCTCTGGAAGCTCGTGCGCCGCTGCCTCAACGCGCTGACGGCGGTGATGAAGCCGGACGGATTCAACGTGGGCATCAACCTCGGCAAGGTCGCGGGCGCGGGCATTCTGGAGCATCTGCACATCCACGTCGTGCCGCGCTGGAACGGCGACACGAATTTCATGCCGGTCATCGCCGGCACGGGCGTCCTGCCGGATGCGTTGAAAGAGATCGCGGCGAAACTGCGGGCGGAATTGGGGAAATGATTTTTTTAGCCGATGAAACACGGATTGAACGCGGATTTTTTTGACGTGAATTGCACGAATTTTCACAAATTGAATTCGTGTTAATTCTCGAAATTTGTGTCTGAATCTTTTTTGGGATTTGCGGCGCGGTCACGGAGTGACGGATGAGAATGGCCCGCAGTTTCAACTGCGGGTTTGATGCGATGAAAATCCGCAAGCCCCGGAGGAGCGGCGGAATTTCCCGCAACGGTTTTGTCTGTCGCCCCGGCGGGGCTTTGTTTTTTGGTAGCATTGACCCGCAGTTGAAACTGCGGGTCAACTATTTTCGGATGCTCCTTCGGAGCGAAGAAGGCTTGCCAGAAACTGGATGGCAAAATAAAAATCTTATTTCTTCTTTGAAAGAGTCGTTTGCGCTTTTTTGACAAGACTGGAAAGATCAACGCCAATTCCATCGGCTATTCGGAGCATGAGTTCCATCGTTGGATTGCGAAGTCCTCGTTCAACCAAGCTCAACATTGATTGAGACACGCCCGAACGCTTTGAGACAACATACTTTGAAAGCTTCCGCCTTTCTCGTTCCTGCCGTAGCAGCCTGACGATTTCGACGCGAATTGCTTCATGGTGGCCGGTATTTGGCACGATGAAGCATTGCAGAAAATTTGTTTGACAGTTACTTTGCTATAGTCAAGTATCGTGCCGTTGTAACCGCAGGTTTCTCGACTGCGAATAAACAGAAGAAATAAACCAATAAAAATTATGGCTGATTCTGTCTTAAATAAACAAACGAGCCTTTCGGGCGAAGAAGTGATTACAAGGGCGGTGCAGTTTTTCTCGACGGAAAGCTGGCGAACCACAAGTCAGTCTGCGCGCAATGCAACCTTTGAGGGCAGGCCGCCAATTCCGTGGTTTATGTTGTTCTTCACCATCATTGGATACCTTTGCTGTGTAATTCCCGGCATCATCATGTATATCATGGTCATTAAAAAGCTACGGCGATTTCAAAATTTGGTTGTCACCACGACAGCAATGAGCCAAGGCACAGAGGTAGTCGTCACTTATCCTAGCCATGCCAAAAAACTGGCCGAGCGTTTTCTTAATGCCCTGCCAGCTTTATCCTGATTGGTTATGGCGAGCGAAAGTGAAAGAGATCAATGGCTTGCTTCGTTGAAGCAAAAAGCTAGTGAGAGCGAATATAATTGGTGGACAACTTTCATGCTTTCGCTTTTTTTAGGATATTTCGGCGCGGACAGATTTTATTTAGGTCAACCGATGTTTGGATTTATCAAGCTATTCACTTTTGGAGGACTGTGTGTTTGGTGGTTAATTGACATTCTGCTGCTCGCTTGCAACCAAATGCGAGACGGTCACGGAGGCATCGTTCGCAGGCCGTTCTAAATACAAACGCATTTTCATTTTTATCCGTGGCGTAAAAATTTCACGGCTAAATTTTTTTTCCCGCGCGCGTTTCGTGGTTAAATTTTTCCCGCGATGATTCAATACCTCGATTTGCTCCGGCACGTCCCGGAAAATCGCCTTCGCCCGCTTGACTTTGCCGTGGTTCTGGCGTGAAATTGTCCGCATGAGCCTTTTAGAACGCATCACCGTCAATCCGAAGCAATGCGGCGGGCGTCCGTGCATCCGCAGGATGCGGATCCGCGTGAGCGATGTGCTGGACTTGTTCGCCGCCGGCCTGACGGCGGAAAAAATCCTCGACGAACTGCCCGACCTCGAACCGGACGACGTGAAGGCGTGCATGGTTTATGCGCGCCGCCGCATTGACCATCCCGTGCTGGCGGTATGACGCTGTGGCTGGACGCGCAGCTTTCGCCGCGAATCGCCCGCTGGGTTTCGGAAACTTTTGGCTTCGACGCAACGCCGGTGCGCGACCTCAATCTGCGGGAATCGGAGGATGAACAAATTTTCTTCGCGGCGCGAAAAGCCAATGTCATCGTCATCACCAAAGACAGCGACTTTGTGGAGTTGCTGGAACGGCACGGCAGCCCGCCGAAAATCATCTGGCTCACTTGCGGCAACACTTCGGAAGCGGCATTGAAACAAATTCTTTCGTCCGCGCTGCCAGAAGCAATCCGGCTGCTTGAAGCTGGAGACGATTTGGTTGAGATCGGCAATTTGTAAAAGCTAAATTTCTTTTTTCCGCGCGCGTTTCGTGGTTAAATTTTTCCCGGCAAGGTTTGAAAATTCACCCGCCGCAGATTTTTTCGCTTTCTGGCCCGGAACCGTTTCGGCATGATGCGCGGAATGTATTTGGGCAAAAAAATCGTCGTGGTCATGCCGGCCTACAAGGCGGCCCAGACCGTCACCAAAACCGTGGACGAAGTTTTGCAGCAGGGCATCGTGGACGAAATCATCCTCGTGGACGATCACAGCCCCGATGACACGGTGAAGGTGGCGTCGCAGTTGCTCGGCGTGCGCGTCCATGTCCACGAAACCAACAAGGGCTACGGCGGCAACCAGAAGACGTGCTACCGGCTCGCGCTCGAGGCGGGCGCGGACATCGTCATCATGGTGCATCCGGATTATCAATACACGCCCAAGCTGATTCCGGCGATGGCCTCGATCATCGCCAACGGGCTGCATCCGTGCGTGCTCGCGAGCCGCATTCTCGGCGGCTATTCGTTGCAGGGCGGAATGCCGGCGTGGAAATATGTGGCGAACCGTTTTCTGACGGCGGCGGAAAATTTTCTGCTCGGCGCGAAACTTTCGGAGTATCACACGGGCTACCGCGCGTTTTCGCGCGAACTGCTGGAGAAGCTCGCGCCGGACCTGGCGCTCAACTCGGACGATTTCGTTTTCGACAACCAGATGATCGCGCAAATTTTCTGGCACGGCTTCACGATTGGCGAGGTGAGCTGCCCGACGAAATATTTCAAGGAGGCGTCGTCCATCAATTTCCAGCGCAGTTGCAAATACGGCTTCGGCTGCCTGTCGGTCGGCGCGCAATTCCGGCTGGCGAAAATGGGGTTGTGCCGGTCGAAATTGTTCCCCAAAAATTAGCGGCGCGTGAATGAACTTGCGCCGCCTTCGCCGGCAAAAAAAACTCCGCCGCTGAATTGTTCAACGGCAGAGCTTGTTGTTTATGGCTTATTGGGCGCACGCGCCGGCAATGCTCAAGTTGAGGTTAATTTCATCGGCCACCTTGTCCTCGGACTGACCTTTCTGAATGTTGAAGTCGTCGCGGTTGATGTTGAAATTGGCGCGGATTACCAGCAGATCGCCCTTCAAGTTCGGCACCCGCGCGCTCAACTTGTCCTTGAGATAGGTGAACTTGACCGGCACGGTGATTTCCTTCGTCACGCCATGCAGCGAGAACGGGCCGGTGACATCGGCGGTGGTCACGTCGCCATCGGTCTTTACATTGGCAAGCGATTTCGTTTCAAACGTGATCTCCGGATACTTCGTCGTGTCGAGCCAGGCGGCGCTGTGCAAATGTTCCTTCTGCATAGGATTCGGCACGGTGAGCGAATCGCTGGCAACGACAATTTTTCCCGTCGCCGCCGCCGGATTTGCCGGGTCGAACGTGACCGTGCCGCTGATGCCGCTGGCGCTGCCGTTGACGGATTCCAGCGGCGCGTCGAGCTTGAACACCGCGTTGTTCACGCCTTTGGGGTCCTTGAAATCGAATGTTTCCGGCGCGGCGTAGACCGCCGTGGTAATTACGAGGAGGGGAATGATGTGTGTCAGTTTCATTTTTGTGTTTGTTGTTTGTTTTGTTGGTTTGAATTTGGCTTTCGAAAGAAAAGCGATGCTCCGGCCAGCAGCCCGGCCACTACTACGGACGCGCCGAGAAAATCTACGCCAGCCACAAAACATTTCACTGGTGTCTGGTCTACTATGCCAGTTACTTCATCCAAAGTTCCGTTGGGTTTGGTTGTTTTCGTCCAGCCGTGGCTGGCACCGGTCGCCAACCAAGTTGCCCCGGCGGCCAGCAGCACCAACACGGCCAGCAGTTGCAAAGTTTTCTTCATAATTCAGTCTAGGTCGAACAACAGCACTTGCGACAGTTTGCTCGCAGAAATGTTTAACACATTTTCCTCACTCACGCCAACGGCATCGCCGCCGGACAATTTCGTGCCGTTGATGGAAACTTCGCCCTCGGCGACGTGAACCCACGCGTGCCGGTTCGCCGCGAGCGAATGCACGACCTGCTGCCCGGCCTCCAGCTTTGCGAACAGCAAATCCGCATCCTGGTGAATCGCGATGGAATTTTCGCGTCCGTTCTTGCTAGCGACAAGATTTAATTTTCCCGTCGGCGCGGCGGAATAATTTTTCTCCGCGTAGCGCGGCTTCACGCCTTTCGCGTCCGGCTGAATCCAGATTTGCAAGAGGCGCAGCGGTTCCGTTTTCGACGGATTGAACTCGCTGTGTTGCACGCCTGAACCGGCGGCCATGTATTGAAATTCGCCCGCGCGGATGACGCGGCCGTTGCCCATCGAATCCTTGTGCTCGATCGCGCCGCTCAAGACGTAGCTGATGATTTCCATGTCGCGGTGCGGATGCGTGCCGAAGCCCATGCCCGGCATCACGAGATCGTCGTTGATGACGCGCAGGCTGCGGTAGCCCATCCATTGCGGATCATGATAATCCGCGAAGCTGAAGGTGTGATAACTGTCCAGCCAGCCGTGTTCGGCGTGGCCCCGTTCGTTTGATCGTCTAATAATTTTCATATGCCAGACTATGCGCGCGGTTTGCGATTTGTGGAAATACCATGTTTCTTGCCTGACAATAACTTTTAGCTATGGTTGTCTGATTGACGCTGGAAATTTTTCCGCGCACACTCGCCGCGTCAAACGTCATGCACCCGCTGGAAACCTATCTTGCTGAAATCGCCACGTTGCGCGGCGCGACGAAGGAAACTTCCGGTTATCCGGCGCTGGCAAATCTTCTCAATGCCGTCGGACACACGCTCAAGCCAAAAGTCCGGTGCATCATCCATCCCAAGAACAGTGGCGCGGGGATTCCTGATGGCGGATTGTTCTTGCCCGATCAGTTGAAAAACAGGGACGAGGAAGAATCATTCATTGACCAGAAACCCGCGCGCGGTGTCATCGAAGTCAAATCCACCCGCGATGAAATTGCCGACATCGCCGAAACGAAACAGGTAAAAGAATACCTCGAACATTACGGTCTGGTCTTGCTGACGAACTACCGGAGCTTTTTGCTCTTGAAACGCGGCGACAACGGCAAACCCGAACGGCTTGAACCCTTTCAACTCGCGCCGGATGAAAAATCTTTCTGGCTCGCCACGGTGCATCCGCGCAAAGCCGCAAACGAACTCGGCGAACGCTTTCTTGAATACCTCAAGCGCGTGATGCTCCACGCCGCGCCGTTGAACAATCCAAAAGACGTGGCTTTCTTTCTCGCTTCGTATGCGCGCGACGCCCGCGCTCGCGTGGAAGACACCAAGGATTTGCCGCAACTCGCCGCCGTCCGCACGGCGTTGGAAGAAGCGCTCGGCATGAAGTTCACGGCGGGCAAGGGCGAACATTTCTTCCGCTCCACGCTGGTCCAGACGCTTTTCTACGGCGTGTTCTCGGCTTGGGTTCTCTGGCACAAGGAAAAACCGCAACGCAAAGACGCCTTCGATTGGAAATCCGCCGCGTGGACGCTGCATGTGCCGATCATCTCCGCGCTCTTTCATCAAGTTGCCGACCCGCTGAAACTCCGGCCGCTTGGCTTGGATGAAATACTCGACTGGACATCCGCCGCACTCAATCGCGTCGTCCGCGAAGAATTCTTTGTGCGATTTGTCGAGGATCATGCCGTCCAGTATTTCTACGAACCATTTCTTGAAGAATTTGACCCCGAACTCCGCAAAGAACTCGGCGTCTGGTATACGCCGCCGGAGATTGTGCAATATCAGGTCGCCCGCGTGGACGCCGCGTTGCGCGATAAAGATGGATTGAACATTCCCGACGGCTTGGCCGACCCAAGCGTATTCGTGCTTGATCCCTGCTGCGGCACAGGCGCGTATCTCGTCGAGGTATTGCGGAAAATTGAAAAGACGTTGAAGGAAAACAAAGGCGAAGATGCGCTGGCGACTGCCGAGTTGAAAGAAGCCGCAATGAAGCGTGTCTTCGGTTTTGAAATCATGCCCGCGCCATTCGTCGTGGCGCATTTGCAAATGGGATTGCTCCTGCAAAACCTCGCCGTGCCGCTGGATGATGCCAAAAACGAACGCGCCGGAATTTTCCTGACCAACGCGCTGACCGGCTGGAATTTCACAGGCGAAAATACCAAGCTTCAAAACTGGCCGGAACTGGAAGCCGAGCGCAGAGGCGCTGGCAATGTGAAACAGGAAAAACCAATTCTCGTCATCCTCGGCAATCCACCCTACAACGCCTATGCCGGCATAAGCCCGGAAGAAGAACAAGGATTGGTTGAATCCTACAAAGGGGTTTATGAGATTGATGAAATCCGGGGAAAAGGAAAAAAAGCTCCGAAGCAAGGTTCGGCGGTGAAGAAAATCCGGCGGTATCGCTTGAGCGACCCGCCGGCCAAAGGCGGCTGGGGAATCAAGAAATACAACCTTGATGATCTTTATGTCCGTTTCTTCCGCATCGCTGAAAGGCGCATCGCTGAAAAGAGTGGCAAAGGAATTATTTCCTTCATCTCAAATTTCTCTTATCTCGGCGACCCGTCATTCGTCATCATGCGCGAGCGGTTCTTGCAAGAATTCGATTCGCTTTGGTTTGATTGCTTGAACGGCGACAGCCGCGAGACTGGCAAGCTCACGCCGGAAGGCAAACCCGATCCATCCGTATTCTCCACCGAATATAACCGCGAAGGCATCCGTGTTGGCACGGCGATTGGTTTGCTGGTGCGAAAAGAAAAGCGCAGCACAAAGCCACAGGTTTTGTTTCGTCAATTTTGGGGCACAGACAAACGCGGAGAAATTCTTGAAGGTTTACAGGCCAATAAATTTTCCAAGCAGTATGAATCCGTTGAGCCGACTGTGGAAAACAAGTTCTTATTGCTGCCATCAACCGTCTCTAAAGAATACTTACATTGGCCGTCGGTTATTGAATTGTCACAATGTCACCCGTTCAACGGCCCAATTGAACGTCGTGCAAATTCTCTGATTGTTTTTGAAGAAAGTAAAAAGGAACTCGCAAAGCTGACTGATTACCTTGACCCAAATGTTTCTGACGATGAAGTTCGGACTTTAGTTCCTGAATTTATGAAGTCATCCGGTGAATTTGACGCCAAGAAAGCTCGCGCTGCCCTGAAAGGCAAGGTTGATTACAAATTCCAGGCAATTGTTCGCTATCCATTCAAACCATTTGATATTCGATTAGCTTACTTGGATGCAGACCTTCAACCGCTTTTCTCACGTCCCAGCCCTGAATTGTTGCAGCAACGTTTCAAAGGAAATAATTTTTTCATCACGCGGGACACCGCAGACAAAGACATTGAAGGTTCGCCGTTTTATTTCTCATCTCTGGTTTGTGATTATGATTGTGTTTCAGGTCATGCCCGACATTTTCCAATTCGCTTGCGGGCTACGCTAAAAACCAACTGGAAAAAGAAAGAAGACGGCAACGGTGAATTCGGAAGCATCCTGCATGAAGCCGCACCCGCATATAACGCGGGGAAAATTACTGCAAACCTTTCGCCCGCCGTCCGCGCATATCTCGCTAATCTCGGCATCAATAATCCCGATGATGACACAGAAACAGCGGCATTGATTTGGATGCACGCTCTCGCAATCGGTTATTCGCCAGCGTATCTCATAGAGAACGCGGATGGCGTTCGTCAGGATTGGCCGCGTATTCCTTTGCCGAATTCCAAAGCTGCGTTGCTCGCGTCGGCGGAATTGGGCGATCAAATTGCCGCCTTGCTCGATACGGAAAACGGAGTTGAAGGTGTAACGGCAGGCAAACTTAAACCAGAGTTCAAAACGATTGCCGTGTTGTCCTCGACAAAAAATCTTTCCCTCACCGCTGGCTGGGGTCACGCAGGTAAAGGTGGCGTGACAATGCCCGGCAAAGGCAAATTGGGAACGCGCGCATTCACCCCAGACAAAACAGTCGCCGCACTTGGTCAATCCACGCATGACATTTATCTAAACAACTCCGCTTGCTGGCAGAACGTGCCGGAAAAAGTCTGGGACTACACCATCGGCGGTTATCAGGTCATCAAGAAATGGTTGAGCTACCGGGAGCTTGGATTGCTCGGTCGCGCGCTCACGCCGGACGAGGCGCGCGAAGTCACGCACATGGCCCGCCGCATCGCCGCGCTGATTCTGCTCCAGCCGGAACTGGACAAGAATTATCAGGCCGTGAAATCTGCCACTGTTTCGCTTGAGAAAAGCGAGTGAACCAAACAAATATTCTGATTACAAATGGAACTGCGCCACTTCCGCTATTTCGTCGCCGTCGCCGAGGAGGAAAATGTTTCGCGCGCCGCGCTGAAATTGCACGTCTCGCAGCCGGGCGTCAGCCGCCAAATCCAAGACCTCGAAGACGAAATCGGATTTCAACTTTTTGAGCGCAGCGCGAAATCGCTCAAACTGACGGCGGCGGGAAAAGTTTTTCTGGCCGAGGCGAAATCCGTTTTGCTGCACGCCGACGACGCGGTGAAAAAAGCGCGCGCGGTTTCCGGCGGCGCGGGCGGCGAAATAAATGTCGGCTACGCGCCGTCGCTGACGGTGCAGATTTTGCCGCAGGCGTTGCGGACGTTTCAGGAAAAATTTCCGGGCGTGCGCGTGGCGTTGCACGATTTGTCCACGGAAGAAATGCTCGCGCAGATTGGCGAAAAGAAATTGCAAGTCGCGCTCACCGTCCGCCCGCCGGCCAAATTATTGCGCGGGCTGAATTTCGAGGAACTGGCGCGTTACGAAATGTGCGTGGCCGTCGCGCCAAAAAATCCGCTGGCGAAATTGAAATCTGTTTCGCTGGAACAAATCTCTCGCGAGCCGCTCATCGCCTACAGCCGGAAGGATTATCCCGAATACCACGCGATGCTGGAAAAACTTTTCGCGCCCGTCGGACGCCGGCCGCGCATCGCGGGCGAACACGACGGCATCACCAGCCTCATCGCTGCCGTCGAGGCCGGACGCGGATTCGCACTGGTTCCAAGCTGCGTGGCCTGCATGGCCGGGCCGCGCCTGAAACTGCTGCCACTGCGTCCCGCCCTGCCGCCGGTTCCCGTCGTCGCGGTCTGGCGCAGGGAATCGGAGACGGACCTGGTGGAAAATTTTATCGAAGCGGCGCGGCAGGATTCGCCGCCGGCAAAATGATTTGGTCACGGAGGCAAAGCCATTTTCGCGCCGGTGGACGGGTCGGTCGGAACGGACTTGAGATAATCCGGCACCAGATCAGAAATGCTCGCGGGCGGACGGCCTTTCTCCAGTTCGTAGGCGCGGGCGGCGAGTTGAATCATCAGCCGGCGGGTTTTTTCTTCCTTTCCTTGAAATGACGTTTCAGCTTTATTCATATTCTCGGCCAACTGTTTGCGCTTTAACAAATAGGTGATGTAATTTTTCAAGCCAGGGTTGGTGCGGCTGCGCCAAACATCTTCCTGCTCCATGACGTCGGCCCACGACTGGCGGTTGGTTTCAAACGATTCCAAGGCCGCCACCGATTCACGGCAGGATTTGGCGTCCAGTCCGCCGGAAATATTTTGCAAACTGATTGTGCCGAGACTTTCAATGGCGACGCCAATCATGACATCAACCAGAAAACCGCCGCGTCCGACTTCGCTGCCAAAATGAACAGTATCCAGATAACATTTGGCCGCGTCGTCCGGCCGGTTTTGCAATTCGGCCAGCCGGCCTTCGGCGGCCAGATTTTGCGCCAGGCCTCTGAACGCGCTCAAGTATTTGATGTGGCTGGAAGAGTATGAAACGGAGTATTGAACCGGCACGCGACATTCATTGCTGAATGCGGAACGCGCCAGTGCCAATGCTTCAGAATTGGAGGCGACCAGCGAAGCCAGTTCTGATTCGCTCATGGTTTCAAAAAGGCCCGCCTGTCCTTGAAGCAATTCCCCGGCGTTGACAAATTTGTCATAGCCATTCGGGTTTGGCAAAGGAGAATCGGCCGGCGGAGCGGGGTGGCTGCCGAACTCAAGCAGCGTGAAGAAAAACGCAAAGGGCAGGGCAAAAATGAGAACGAGGAAGATTCGGTTGCGGGTGCTGACGGTCATACGGCGGCAGACTGGCAAAAAATCGGCGGGCGTCAATCATTCAAAAGTTGCGGCGGACGCTGATTTCACTTAAACATGGCCGCAAATTTGAGGTGACCAATGGATAATCCAACTGAAAAAACAATTCAAACGATTGACCAGATCAAAACCAAAGTCATTGATTTCCTGACGGATTATGGATTTCAAATTGTCGGTGCGCTGATCATCCTGGTCATCGGCGTGATGATCGCGTGGTGGCTTGGCCGCGCGTTGAAGAACTGGCTGGAAAAAAAGAATGTTGAGCCGCCGCTCTGCATGCTGGCGACGCGCCTCGTCCGGTTGCTTGTGTTTGGGCTGACGTTGGTGGTCGCCCTCGACAAATGCGGCGTGCCCATCGCGCCGATGATTGCCGGTATCAGTGTGGCTGGTGTGGGCATTGGTCTGGCCATGCAAGGCGTGCTGGGCAATCTGGTGGCCGGACTGACGATTATTTTCACCAAGCCGTTTCGCGTGGGGGAATATATTGAAATCGCCGGCGTGGAGGGGCAGGTCAAGACGATTGAGTTGTTTTGCACCACGCTGCTGCATCCCGACCAGTCGCGGGTGGTCGTTCCCAACCGGAAAATTGTCGGGGAAATCCTTCACAACTACGGCCAGATCCGGCAGCTCGACATGTCGGTCGGCGTCGCTATACGCCACCAATCTCAATCAGGCAATGACCGTCGTGCAAGGCGTCCTCGCCCAGAACGCGCGCGTGCTGAAGGAACCCGCGCCCCGTGTCGGCGTCACGATGCTGGCGGATTCAACCATCAACATCGCCATCAGACCGTGGACCAAGGTTGAAGATTTCAACCCCGCGCAGGCGGAGATTTATCTGGCGGTGGTGGAAGCGTTCCGCAAGGACAACATCAGCATTCCCTTTCCGCAGCGCGAAGTGCGGATGCTCGGCGGCCAGTAAAATTACGCCATTGATTTCGCGTAACACTCGGAGACGAAATCCCAGTTCACGACGTTCCACCACGCGGCGATGTAATCCACGCGCTTGTTCTGGTATTTGAGATAGTAGGCGTGTTCCCAAACATCGAGGCCGAGCAACGGCGTTTTGCCGGAACTCAACGGCGTGTCTTGATTGGCCGTGGGTTCAATCTTCAATTGCTTGCCATCCAAAACCAGCCACGACCAGCCGCTGCCGAATTGTCCGAGCGCTGCTTTGGAAAAATTTTCCTTGAACGTGCTGAAACTGCCGAAGCTCGCGGCAATCGTCTTGGCCAGCTCGCCCGTAGGTTCGCCGCCGCCGTTTTTTTTCATCATCTGCCAGAAGAGCGAATGGTTGTAATGGCCGCCGCCGTTGTTGCGAACGGCAGTGCGAAATTCTTCAGGAATGGCATTCAGGTTTTTCTCTAAATACGATCCAGCCGTTGGGTCGAATAAATTGCCCAATGCAAATGGAAATTTCGTCTGAATGTTATTCCAAGCCTTGTTCAAATTCGCCACATAAGCCGCGTGATGTTTGTCGTGGTGAATGTGCATCGTCTCCGCGTCAATGAATGGCTCCAGCGCGTCGTAGGCGTAAGGCAGCGGCGGCAGCGTGAACGGCCCGCTCGGTGCGGCGGCGGGCGCGGTGGAATTTGTCTGGGCAATTGCGCCGGGCAGAGTCGCGAGCGCGGCGCTGGCGAGCGCGGTGGTTTTAATGGCTTGGCGTCGTGTCATCATAATTTTGTTTGGTTTGGTAGTAATTACTTGAAGTTAGACACGCAACAAAGCAAAAAGTTCAAGTTGCGGCGTCTGCTTTCCCGTAGTGCATTTCCGCGTGGACTTTGGCGACGCCTTTGACGAGCGTTTCCCAATCCGCTTCGGTCGTTTCCCAGCCGCCGCTGAAACGCACGACGCGCACGGCCTTTTCCCCCTTGACGCCCATCGCAGCCAGAACGTGCGACGGCTCTTCCTTGCCCGTCGTGCAGGCCGAGCCGGTGCTGACGGCAAAGCCCGCCTTGTCGAGCCGGATGACCCATTGATGCTTGCGGTCGCCTTCGGGCATCAGCGCGGAAACGGTGTTCCACAAGCGCGGCACGTTCGCGCCGAGGATGCTCGTGCCGGGCAAAGTGCGCAGCAGTTCTCGTTCAAAATTATCGCGCCACACGCCGCGCAGCAGATGCAGGCTCTGCGAAATCTGTTTCTCGCGCACTTCGAGCGCGGCCAGCATCGCGGCGATGATCGCGACGTTTTCCGTTCCCGCGCGTCGGCCGCCTTCCTGTTTGCCGCCGTAAAGCAGCGGCGTGATGGATTTGCGGTGCGGAATTTTCAGAAAACCCACGCCGCGCGGCCCGCCGAATTTGTGCGCAGCACCGCTGACAAAATCCACTTCGCCCAATCCTTTCAATGGCATCTTGCCGATGAATTGCACGGCGTCGGTGAAAAATGGAACTTCGTAAGCCTGGCAGATCGAATGGATTTCGCGCCACGGCTGGATGACGCCAGTCTCGTTGTTCGCGGCCATGACGCCGACGAGGCCGGGACGTTTGTCCGCCATTTCCGTCGTGATCCAGTCTATGTTCACCACGCCGTCGCGCGTCACGGGAATCAATTTCGCGCGCTTGCCAAAATAATGTTTTACCGAATCGTGGACGCACGGATGTTCGATGGCGGAAATCCAAATCTCGTCCGTCGCGCCGAGCGTTTTGGAAAAATGGTGCGTGACCATATTGTTCGCCTCGGTCGCGCCGCTCGTCCAGATGATGTCGTGCGGATGACAGCCGAGAAACGCCGCGAGTTTTTCGCGCGCGTCCGCCAGGGCGATGCTCGCGCGCGCGCCGGCCTGGTGCATGGACGACGGATTGCCGCCGGTCTTCTCGGTGACATCCAGCCACGCTTCGCGCGCCTCGCGCATCACGGGCGCGGTGGCGTTGTAATCGAAGTAAATCATCGGTTAAACAAAATACAATTTGTCGCGAAGCTGGCGAGTTTTTTGTGCGCGCTGGAAAAGGCCAGTGAGTCAAATTCCTCCGACGACAACCAAACGCCAGCCAATTTCTTCGGCGAATTTTTCAAGCGAACATGAAATGCTTCGAGCGTCATCCGATAACGCGTGATGGAATGTTTGATGGTGCAAAGCGGCTGAAATTTCGACGACTTGAAATCGAAAGCGGAACCAAGGATTTTCTTCGCATCATTTTTTTTGCCATTGGTTTCAAAATTCGGAAACTCCCACAAATGCGCGTTCACAATTCCAATCGGACGTTGCTGAACGAGAAATTTTCCGTCGCGCTCAATGACGAAGGCAACAAAATGTCTCATCGTGGCCGCTTCGCGTTTGCCGAGATTTGGTAATTCTTCCGTAAGATTTTCCTTGAACGCGACGCAGAGTTTTTTTACCGGACAAATCAAACACTGCGGATTTCGCGGCGTGCAAATCAACGCACCGAGTTCCATCAGCGATTGATTCAAGTGCGAACAGGAATTTGTGTCGCGCGAAGGCCGCGAAGAACGCGAAGAATTCTTTTCCTTCGCCGCCTTCGCGTTCTTCGCGCGACAAACCAGTTTTTCTGCAAGTTGCCAGAGTAATTTATTTGTTTCCTTTTCCTTTGGATTTTCTGCGATGCCGAAAATGCGCGTCAGCACACGGATGACATTTCCATCCAAAATCGGCGTGGGCTGGTTGAAGGCGATGCTGCAAATCGCGCCGGCGGTGTAGCGGCCGATTCCCGGCAATGCGAGAACGTCGTCAAAACTTTTTGGAAATTTGTAGGAGACGACGTGCCTGTCGCGCCGTAGCTTGGCGGAGGCGGAAGGAGTCTCTAATTTATTTTCAGTTTGAGACTCGTCACCTCGTCTCCTACGAGATGTTTGTTGCGCCACGATTTGCTGCGCGGCTTTTTGCAAATTGCGGACGCGGGTGTAATAGCCGAGTCCTTCCCAAAGCTTGTGGATTTTTTCCGAAGGCGCTTTCGCGGCGGCTTCAATCGTCGGCAGCTCGCGCAGCCAGCGGTTCCAAAATGGAATCACCGTTTTCACCTGCGTCTGTTGCAGCATGATTTCGGAAACCCAGATCGCGTAAGGATCGCGCGTGCGCCGCCACGGCAGATCGCGGGCGTTCGCGGCGAACCATTTGAGCAATCGCGGCACTAGCAATTTAATTTTAGGATTTTCCAAGTCGCGTAAAATTGCCGTTCCGTGTCTTTCGGTCAAGACGGCAATCAAAACCCTATTGACCGTTCACGCAGACAGACGGACAATCGCCGCATGGACATTGCAACGATAATTTTAACATCAGCCCTAATTAACGGCCTTTTTGTTTTGATAATTCAGTCATGGATTAAAAATACATTTGCAAAAGAACTGGAAACGCATAAGGCCCAATTACAGGCGGAAGTTGCGGAACGAAGCATTAAGCAAACGCGGACATTTGACGACCAAGCAAATGCTGTGGCGACCATTTACGAAAAACTCTTGCAACTTTCCACACGCTCAAAGCAGCTTTCGTCGGCAATCGGAAGTAATAATTACGAACAAATAAAACTTTGTTGGACGGCTTACAATCAAGCCAAAAAGGAATTTGCGGAATACTATTATCCAAAAGCAATTTATATCAATAACAACACTGGTGACATAATCAGCCAATATATTTATAAGCTGGATGCAATGTTTAAGCTAACCAAAGATAGAACTTCCGTAATCTTTGAACCGTCCAATAACCCAAATGTAAAAAAGGAACTTGAACAAGTTGGAATTAGCACTGACGCATTAGACAAAAATACTGCTGAAATTCTACACTTAATTTATATGGATTTTCAAAAGCTATTAGGATTGGAATATAAAAAGTGATATGTAAGCGAGAGAATGATTTCCAAAATCCAATCCATTTGCAAAAACTTTGTGCCTTCGTGTCTTTGTGGTTAATTTTTCCCGCGTGAAGCCGCTCACCATCCACACTTGCAAGCTGACCGATGAACAGGCCTCGGCGCTGCTGGCCGCGTTGTCGGCGCGCAACTGGAAGCCGCGCGACGTGCCGTATGCGCGCTTCGCGTTCGAGTCGGACAAGACAAACATTGTTTTTTACGAGAGCGGCAAGCTGGTCGTGCAGGGCAAGGGCACGGCGGAATTTGTCGAGTTCGTGCTGGAGCCGGAAATTCTCAAGGAGGTCAGGCTCGGCTACGAAACCATTTTGAATCCCGACCTGCTCCTGCCGCGCATCGGCGTGGACGAAAGCGGCAAGGGCGATTTCTTCGGGCCGCTGTCCATCGCGGGCGTTTATGTGAACGAAAAAGTCATCGCCGCGTGGCGCGATCTGGGCATCCGCGATTCCAAAAATATTTCCAGCGACAAGAAAATTTCCGAACTGGCCGAGAAAATCCGCACCACGCCCGGCTGCGTGACGGATTCCGTCGTCATCGGCAACGAAGCTTACAACCGGCTTTATTCAAAGATGAAAAGCGTCAACACGCTGCTCGCGTGGGGTCACGCGCGCGTGATCGAAAATCTGCTGGGCAAGCGTTACCAGATGAATCCGCCACCGGTGAAGGCCATCAGCGACCAGTTCGCCGCGAGCAAGAGCGTGATCGAAAAGGCGTTGATGGCGCAGGGCAAGGGATTGCAACTCGTGCAGCGGCACAAGGCGGAAGAAGACATTGCCGTGGCGGCGGCCTCGATCCTGGCGCGCGACGCTTTTGTGAAAGGCCTGGCGAAACTGGAAAAAGATTTTTCCATGAAGCTGCCGAAGGGCGCGAGCGCGGCGGTGGACGCGGCGGCGAAAAAATTTGTGGCCGAGCGCGGCGCGGGCGAGCTGGCGAAAATCTCCAAGCTGCATTTCCGCACCGCGCTGCGTGCGCAAGGTCTGCCCGAGCCGCCGAAGACGGAGTGGCGGAAGCGGTGAATGGCCGCTTGCCAAATATGGACTTTGGCGGATAATTGAACCGTGAGCGTGATGAAAACCAAAACACATAAACAACTTTCCCGCGAAGAACTGCTCCAGCGCATCTGGATTGATCCCGAACGCTGCTTCGGCAAGCCTTGCATTCGCGGTCATCGCATTTGGGTTTCGTTGATTCTGGACTTGCTCGCCTCCGGCACGACCGCGCGCGAAATTTTGAAGGATTATCCCGGCTTGGAATCCGACGACATCCACGCCTGCATCGCCTACGGCGCGGAAATGTCGCGCGAACGCTATGTGGACGTGCCGCTCGAAGCGCACGCATGAAACTCAAGCTCGACGAAAATCTCGGCGAGCGCGGGCGGCAGATTCTTTCCGAGGCGGGCCACGACGTGGCGACGGTTGCCAGTCAATCCCTCGAAAAAGCTGCGGACGCAAAACTCATCGGATGTTGCCGGCGCGAAAAGCGCGCGTTGGTTTCGCTCGACCTTGATTTTGCCAATCCGCTGCATTTCCGGCCCAGCAACTATTCCGGCATCGCCGTGCTGCGGCTGCCGCGCAAACCTTCGCACGCGGATTTGCTGCAAGCCGTCCGCACATTTGCCGCCGGACTGGAACGGGAAAATCTGGCTGGAAAATTGTGGGTCGTCGAGGCGGGCAGAATCCGGGTGTTTCAAGAAAAGCAAACCGATTGATGGCGGCTTGCGCGCGCAAGGTTTGCCCGAGCTGCCGGAAAAGGAATGGCGGAAGCGGTGAATGGCCGCTTGCCAAAAACCGTTTTTGCCGGATAATAAAACCATGAGTGCGCAGGAAATTTTGATTGAAGAAATCAGGCAACAGCCCGAAACGGTTGCGCGCGAAGTCTTGCAATACTTGAAATTCCTCGAACGCCGGCGCGAGTCGGAAGCGCCGATGGACAGCGTCGTCGCGGACACTTGGGAAAAACTTGGGCCGGCGCCGGAAGTGGACTATGACAAGCTTTAGTCGCGGCGACGTGGTGATTGTGGATTTGGGCATGACGGCCAAAGTGCGTCCTTGCGTGGTGATTTCCGTCAACAAATCCGACCGTAAGCGTAATATGTCCGTGGTCGTGCCGATGACGATGGAAATTCGCGGCGGCGAATGTGAAATCCGTTTTCCAAAACCAGCGTGGCTTCGGCAGGAATCGGTTGTGAACATGCTGGGCATCGCCGGAGTGGACAACGCGAAAATCGAGCGGCGCATTTCTACATTTCCCGCTGATAAAATGTTGGAGATTGAATCCGTGCTGAAACGATTGCTTGGTTTGTAAACGGAGCCGGAAAATAGAGTGGCGATACAAATGACACACATGGAACTCAAATCATGGGAGGATTTTGAAAAGAAAATTTCAAATTTGTCAGAAAGACCTCAATGGCTTCAGCCGAGATTATTTCGCGGACAACGGGAAGCTAGTTGGCATCTTGAAACGACGTTGGAACGACATTTGAGAGAACTCAAAGCTACTAACATAGATTATCCTGTTGACTTGTATCGTCAAAAAATTTTGAGCGTTTTAGGACAAATTGAAGCTGTGATTGGTAAAAAAGTGGAGATTGCCGACGAACATAGACTTGATGACAACTATTCTACCGCGCCAAAAAGCTATGAACTTATGGCGTTCCTTCGACAAAATGGACACCATTCTCCTCTTTTGGATTGGTCTCGCTCGCCTTACATAGCTGCCTTCTTTGCTTTTAAGAAAGCGAATCTTAAAGACGGACAGTTTGTTGCAATTTTTGAATATATTGATTTTGAAGGTTCGGGCAAGTTGCTGGGAGAACCAGATGAGGCGAAGATCAGTCGGTGCGGATCTTACATTGAAACTGATAAAAAGCATTCTCTCCAACAAAGTGACTATACAGTTTGTCGCAAGCAAAGAAATGGAATATGTTTTTTTACAAGTCACGAACAGGTGTTAGCAAGAAACATCGAAGAGCAGGACGTTTTGATTAAATATTTAATTCCGATTCATGAACGCGAACAGGTTCTTCGGAAGCTTGAATTGATGGGAATTACTTCCTATTCACTATTTGAAAATAGCGAAAATTTGTTAGAACCTATTGTTTTAGATTTGCGTTTAATTTAATCGGTGGCCAAACCCAATTTCATCGAACTGCCGGGCTGCGAGCCGATTCCCATCATCTTTGAGGATCGCTCGGTGCTGGCGATTGACAAGCCGCGCGGCCGGATGCCCGGCTGGAGCCGCCAAAACTAGTAATTGCGCCCGGCGGAAATACATATATTTTTTGGCTGCACAATTTAATGAATCAACCAGCAAATCAAAGTTACCGGATTTTGGCGGTGGACGACGAACCTGCCGTGAGCAAGGCCATGCAGATGCTGCTCAATTATGACGGGCACGAGGTCCAGACGGCGGACAGCGGCGAAACGGCGCTGGCCATGTTTGAACCGGACAAGTTCGACCTGGTCATAACGGATTATTCCATGATCGGCATGAAGGGCGATCAACTGGCCGCCCGCATCAAACAACGCCGGCCCAACCAGCCCGTCATCATGGTCACGGCTTTTGCCGACCAGTTCAACGCGCCCGGCGGTCCGTCTGGCGGCGCGGATTGTGTCATCAACAAGCCATTTTCCATAGCCGAACTGCGCGAGGCGATTGCGCGGGTTTTAACCTGAAAAATTGCGGCCTGATTCTGCTCCAGCCGGCGAAAAAATTTTCCATCGCTGACAAACTTCAACAGAGTCGGGCGGTGGCATGGTTTGGTGCGGCTTGAATCCGTATTAACTTTCTTGAATGGAATGGCTGAAGCCGTCCGCAAAATCCGGCTTACTTAACCGTGTTGTTCAACGGCGCGAGTCCTTGAATCCGCACTTCGAGCTTGTCGCCGCTTTGGATCGGCCCGACGCCGCTGGGCGTGCCGGTGAGAATCACGTCGCCGGGCAGTAGCGTAAGATTCGTCGAGATGAAGCTGACGAGTTCGTGCGGCTTGAAAATAAGCTGCTTCGTGTTCGAGTTCTGGCGGAGCTGGCCGTTTTGGAAAAGCTGGATGTTCAGTTCGTTCGGATCAATTTTCGTTTCCACCAGCGGGCCGAGCGGTGTGAAGGTGTCGAACGATTTCGCGCGCGCCCATTGCGACTCGGCCTTTTGAATCGTGCGGTCGCTGATGTCCTGCGACGCCGTGTAGCCAAAAATGTAGCGCGACGCCTGCGTGGCCGTGACGTTGCGGATTTTGCGGCCGATGACGATGGCCAGTTCCGCCTCAAAATCCGTGCGATGCTCGCGGAAGGGAATTTCAATCTTGCCGCCGTCCGCGAGGAGCGACGTGGTGGCCTTGAACCAGATGAGCGGTTCCTTGGGCAGTTCGCGCCCCATTTCGCGCGCGTGATCCAGATAATTGATGCCCACGGCGATGATTTTTGTCGGCACGACCGGCACCAGCGTCTTGACGCCTTTGCGCGGAGTGGGCCGGCGGTCGAAGGACGGCGAGCCGAAGACATCGCCGCGCAGACGGAACAGTTCGCCGTCCACCACCTTGGCGTAAAAAATTTCGTTGTTTTTCTGGAACCGTCCAATGGCTGCCATATTGATTTGCGATGTTCGATTTTCGATTGACGAACCACCGGAAGTTTGCCGCGTAAATTGCAAACCGCAAATCGTAAATTTTTTCGCATCGTCCAGCCTTTTCACGGCAAGGTTGCGATGGCGGCCAAACTTGGTTACATTGCCGCCATGAACTGCCTGACAAAACAGGAACAACTCGTGCTGTGCATTGTTGTGGGTTTGCTGCTGACCGGCTGGTCGGTGAAGACTTATCGCGCCGCGCATCCGCCGGCGGCGGTTCAGACGGCCAAACCTTGATTATGCAAGAAGTCAATTTCGATGAAGTGCTGGAGCAGATCGTGGCGCGCGACCCGCGTTACACGCGCGACGCCTACCATTTTCTCCGCGAGGCGCTCACGTTCACGCAGAAGCTCGTCAGCAAGGAAAACAAGGGCAGCGTCCGCCACGTCAGCGGCCAGGAACTGCTCGACGGACTCCGGCAGTTCGCGCTCCAGCAGTTTGGTCCGATGGTCGTGACGGTGTTTGAGGAATGGGGCGTGAAAAACTGCCGCGACTTCGGCGAAATGGTTTTCAACATGGTCGAGAGCGGCCTGCTGGCGAAGACGGAAAAAGATTCGCGTGAAGATTTTCAGGACGGCTACGATTTCACGGAAGCGTTCCAGAAACCGTTCTGGCCGGAAAGCAGATCGAAGGCGGAGACAAAGCCGGTTGCCAGCTAATTGGCGGACATTGTAAAACCATTTTGCAACCGCTCACGATTTCGGTCCCAATCCACAAAGCCGTCATGGCTTCAGCCATTTCACAAACCACCCGATCGCCGCGCGTTCGGATTCCGGCTTCACCTGATGGCCGGTGTTTTTCTGGATGATGACTGCGAAATTATTCGTCGCGTTGTCGGCTGCGTAAATTTTTTTAGCAGCGGCGATACATTCCTGAACGCTAGGCAGCGGCGTGTGGATGTCGGAATCGCTGTTGATCACGAGCAGCGGGCGCGGCGCGATGAGCGCGAGCATTTCCGGCCCGTCGAATTTCGAATAAATTCCCGGCACGACGCGGTCGTAAAATTTCTGGACGAACGCGGAGTCGGGCTTCGTTATGCCGTTTTCTTTCGCAATCGTGTCGAAGGCGTTTTGGATCGTGCCGATGCGTCCCTGCCAGTCGTTGTTGTCCAGCGCCCAGCGAAAACTTTCCACGGCGATGCGCGAGTCCGCCGCCGCCGCGAGATACGTTTCGATGCCGCCCTTGGAAATGCCGATGAGGCCGATGCGATTGGCGTCCACGTCGTCGCGCATCGCGAGATAATCCACGAGCCGCATCACGTCCCAGACGGTGTCGTAGTAAAACGGATGTTCGCCCGAACCGTGAAATGCGCGGACGATGGCAGCGTTGTAGTCGCTCTGTCCTTTGCCGGATTTCCGTTCGCCGTGATAACGACCGTCAATGGCGACGGCGATGAAGCCGCGATCCGCTAGTTTGCGGCAAAGTGCGAGCATATTGCCTTTGCTGCCACCAGTTCCGTGCAGCGTGATGACGACGGGACGACGACCGGGAAAATTCGTGGATTCCATCAAAATTCCCGGCACACGGTTGCTCGCATCGGAGGCGAAGGAAAAATGAAATTCTGCAATCGGGTTCGTCGCCGGCAATTCTTGAACCTGCGGCGCAAGCGTGACGCGCGGACGGTCAATCATTTTGAGAAAATCGGCGCGCGCGTTTGGAACGTGGGCGCATCCCGCCGCCAGACAAGCCACGGCACAAAATAGCAAAAGGGAAAGGCGTTTCACGCCGTCGGTTTCACATTTTTTGACAAAAACACAAGCAAATTTCGCCGCGCTTTTGTATCTTCGCGTTGAAGAAATGATTTCCGCCATCGAAAACGAACCATCTGGAACAGCGGTTGACCTCGTCAAACAGGTCGAGGAAATTTTTTCGCCGACGGGAATTCTGTCGAAGTCGAAAAATTTTGAATTCCGCCCGCAGCAGCAGGAGATGGCCGTGGCGGTGGCGCGGGCGTTGCAGAATCGTGAACATCTTGCCGTTGAAGCCGGAACGGGCGTTGGCAAATCGCTCGCGTATTTGATTCCGGCGATTTTGTTCGCCGTCGCGCAGAAGAAAAAAGCCATCGTCTCGACACACACGATCAATTTGCAGGAACAGCTTACGGAAAAAGATCTGCCGATGCTTGCCAGTGTTTTGGGCCAGTTGCCAGAGCCGGTGAAATTTAATTTCACGATGCTGAAAGGCCGCGCGAATTATCTTTGCACGCGGCGATTGCAAAAGGCGATGCAACAAAGTGGAAATTTATTCACGTCGTCGGAGGCCGAAGAACTCAAACGAATTTACGAATGGTCGAAGAAAACGATGGACGGAAGCTTGTCGGATTTTGAGATCGAGCCGGACGCGAAGGTATGGGCGCAGGTTTGTTCCGAGCGCGGATTGTGTTCGCCGAAAACCTGCGGCTACCAGTCCGATTTCAGCAAAGACCACGACGTTTGTTTTTTTCAGCGCGCCCGCAACCGCATTCTGTCGTCCGACGTTTTGATTTTGAACCACACGCTGTTCTTCACGCTGCTCGGCGGCGTGGACGAGGAGATGGAAGGCGGCATTTTGTTCAAGAACGACTTTGTAATTTTCGACGAGGCGCACACGATGGAAAGCGTCGCTTCGCGGCACATCGGCTTGAGCGTGTCGAGCGGGCAGGTGCGTTACGCGCTGAACCGGCTGTGGAATCCGCGCACGGAAAAAGGGCTGCTCGCGACGCTGCGCAAAGGCAACGCCGTGAAACTCGTCGCGGATATTTTGAGCGAGTCGAACAAGTTTTTTGAGAACGTCGAAGTGGCGTGTGAAGAAATTCAGGCGACGGCCAAACCCAAATTTGGCGGCGAAAGTGGCGGACGTAAACGCGAATGGAAAGAATTGCGGATTCGCCGTGCAGAACTGGTGAAGGATAATGTGACTTTGCCGATCCAACGATTGCGCGAAGCGGTGAGTGAATTGGTGAAGTTGAGCGAGGACAAGGACATCGGCCAGGAATTAGTCGAATGCAATCGTCGGCTGGGCGAATTGAAAGTAGAAGTCGCGGAATTTTTGAGTCAACAGGCCGGCGACCATGTTTATTGGGTCGAACGCGGCGGCAAGGCGCACCGGAATCTTTCGCTCAACGCCGCGCCGATTGACGTGGCAGATTATTTGCGCCGCAGACTTTTTGAAAGTGACACTTCCATTGTGATGACGAGCGCGACACTCGCGACAAATTCCAAATCGCAAGCGGGATTGAATTATTTTTCCAAACGCGTCGGCTGCGAATCCGCGACGATGCTGCAAGTCGGCACGCCGTTTGATTACGCGCGGCAAATGAAATTGTTCGCCGTGAAAAAAATGCCCGACCCGCGCGAGGCGGGTTATCGCGACGCGTTGATCCATTGGATCGGGCATTTCGTGACGCAGACGCACGGCAAGGCGTTCGTGCTGTTCACGAATTACAAGCTCATGCAGGAAACCGCCGATCTGATGCAGCCGTTTTTTGACCAGCTCGGCGTCGCGTGTTTTGTGCAGGGCACGGGCACGCCGCGCTCGACGATGCTGGAGAAGTTCAAGGACGACACGGACTCGGTGCTCTTCGGCACGGACAGTTTCTGGCAGGGCGTGGACGTGCCGGGCGAGGCATTGAGTAACGTCATCATCACGCGGCTACCGTTCGCTGTGCCCGACCATCCGCTCATTGAGGCGCGCATCGAGGCGATCGAGGCGCGCGGCGGAAATTCCTTCGGCGAATTTTCTTTGCCCGAGGCGATCCTGAAATTCCGGCAGGGGGTCGGACGCTTGATCCGCACGAAGACGGACACCGGCATCATCGTGGTTTTGGACAACCGGATTTTGACGAAGCAATACGGGCAATCGTTTCTCGACGCGCTGCCGAAATGTCCGGTGGAGATTGTTTGAAATTTCAGAGCGTCCGCAGATTGCGCCGATTTTCGCAGATGAAAAAATTCAAATCTGCGGCCATCCGCGAAATCTGCGGAAAAGTTTTTAATTGACCGCCACCAGCGGAAATTTTTCTGGATGCTCGATGCGTTCCAAATCCAAATCCACGTCCAGTTCCAGCCAGTGCAGATGATTGCCGTGGGAAAATTCCACGTTGAACAACTGGCCGACCGGCGCATGGCGAAACCACGGGAAATCGTCGAAGCCGAGAAAATACTCCCGGCCCGCGACGAACAGCCAAAAGCCGTGCGGCGAGACGTTCAGCACTTCAGCTTTTGAAATGTCGTTTCCAATTATCGCGGATTTCATTTTGTCGTTCCTCGACGATTTGTTTCAGTTCGTTCAGCTCGGTCGCGCCGAGACCTTTGTTGACGGCCAGTTCGATTTTCGGTTCGAGCCAGAACTTCGCCTCGCCGTCCGGCGAAATCACATGGACGTGCATCCGCGGCTCCTCACGCGAGAAGAAATAAAATCGGTAATTGCGATACCGAAAAATCGTCGGACTCACTTTGCTACCATACTAAACATTGGCTGCCGGTTCAACTCGCATTTCTCGACGCGCTGCCGAAATGTCCGGTGGAGATTGTTTAAGACGGCGCGTGTTTTGAAACAAGGTCTAGACGTTCTCGGAATTGATGTCGTCTAACTTTTTCTGCGCGATTGGATTCGGATCACCAGACAAATCCGCGCGCGCCGGTCTGCAACGAAGTATTTATTTCCGCAAGGTCGCCAGCACCCGTCACCAGCCATAAATCCGGTGACTGAAAATTCAGCACGATATCTCCGTGTAATTGGCGCGGCTCGCCTGTCTTCTTCAATCCGTCGTAGTGAACCAAAACGCGCGGCGCAGCAGGAACAAAATCAAAAGTAATTCTTGCGTAGGTGATTTGCTGGTCGTTGAGCAACTCCCCAAGTTTGTTGCCCAATTCATTTTGCAAAGAACCACGCAACATTTGTCGTTCGTCCGCCGCCCGTTTTGAAGAAACGTTCCACACTGCCAGAAACAAGAAGCCACCAACGAGGCAGAAAATTATCACTGCCTTCCTGAATGACTGTGTTTTGCCTATTTGCATTGGGTCTTTCCTAGTTGAGCGGGTGTGAACCTGCTGAAAGACTAGGACTGACAATGCGAAACAAGTATTTGCGCCGTGCGCGCGTTTTGGAGCGGGATTTTCGGGCGATGTTGCGGTGTTTTGCGCAC
>Ga0209483_1000132_pt1 | contig 71521 bp, 78 predicted proteins | sample NGEPerA_FD_184508 | JGI IMG/M metagenome (GOLD analysis project Ga0209483, IMG submission 184508) | Arctic peat soil microbial communities from the Barrow Environmental Observatory site, Barrow, Alaska, USA - NGEE PermafrostL2-A... | ecosystem: Environmental > Terrestrial > Soil > Wetlands >... | reverse complement strand
GCTCTTGCCGCAAATCATGCCGGTGATTGTGGGGCAGATTTTGTACTTCTTCGAATCCAACACGCGCTCAGCCACAATCATCGGCGTGGTGGGGGCTGGTGGGATTGGCCTGCATCTCTATGAAGAAATCCGTACGCTTGAATGGCAGATCGTGTGCTTCATCGTAATCATGATTTTGATCACAGTGGCGATTATTGACCAGATTTCAACCCGCATGCGCCGGGCCTTTATTGGTATCTGACAAGTGTTGCCGAATTTGCGATAGCGCTGAACAAAATTCCGCTGATGCTTTTGCCAGAGTACCCTCATTTCTGATCTCAACGCATTGTAATGCCGATGGCAACGGTTCCACAGATCGTGAAATGCGTTTTTTAACATCGCCGTCTTCACTCCGCCCACGTGCCGCGACGCGGGTGGCAAGAACATCCGGCGAGGCGGTGATCAACAATACTGTTGTGTTGGGCCAGCGCTTTGCTGCCTGGGGGAGAATGGTGCGTGAGACATTGGCAATAACCAGGCACCCATCGTGCAGGGCTAACTCGGCCGAAGCGGGCAAGCCATAGCTTAACCCATGCGCGCGCCAGTGAAGGAAGAACGCGCCCTGTTGCTCGGCAGAGGCGAAGGCTTCAGGGGAGAGGCTTTCGTGATCTTCCGCGGTTGGGGTTGCTTGCCTCGTGACGACACGGCGCGGAAACAGAACCGTATCATCACCTGCGAAGTGGAGCTTGGCTGCGTCGATCAAACTGTCCTTGCCAGCTCCACTCGGACCCGCCACAAGAACAAGATGCCCTGCCATCAGAGCACGCGGTTTCCTTGCCGCCAAAGCTGCTTCACCACCGGAAAACCTGCTGCCATTGAAACCCGCGCCAGATCGGCGCGGAGGCCTACAGCAATTTCGCCCCGGTCAATCAGGCCTGCTATCTGTGCCGGATTTTTCGATATTGTTGCAACGGCCTGAGGCAAGCTAATCGTTTCGATGCGATTGGGAAGCTCAAATGCCGCCAAAAGCAAACTCATCGGCACATAGTCTGATGACATCATGTCAAGATGGCCTGCGCGGGCCACTTCTTCGGTTGAGATATTGCCGGAGTGCGAGCCACCACGAATAAGATTGGGTGCGCCCATCAATATCTTCAAGCCATGGTTGCGGGCGGCGGCGGCAGATTCAGCGGTTGTTGGAAATTCTGCAATCACCACGCCATCAGCTACCGCTTCATCAACATGTGCGGCAGTTGCATCATCATGGCTCAACATTGGGATGTTGCGCTCTCGTGCCATTTGCAGCAGGCCAACCTTGTTGGTCGTCGCGTATATCACCTGCAAGGCACGACGCTCTTCGATATAGTCATCAATCTTCTCAGGTAGAATGAGTTTCTTGCCCAGATAATATTGCCGGAATTTGTCAAGAGAGGTGAACTGCCGAGCACCCGGCGTGTGGTCCATGAGCGAGATCAAATGGATATCACCAGATTGAATTGTGCTTACGGCAGACTCGAGCGTATCGGGACAAGGCAATTCGCAGCGCAGATGGATGAAATGTTCGGCGCGCAAGTGTTGCATCAATTGTGCTTGTGTGATCGCAGAAAGAAGTTTTTCGCCATCGCGGGCCGCCAAATCACCGGGATCAAATGTGCCCACACGCAGGGCATCAAACACCGTCGTAATTCCCGCCGCCGCTATCTGCGCATCATGCGCAATGACGGCAGAGATTGGTGGCCAATCCACGCCGGGACGCGGGTGGTAATGATTTTCAAGATGATCAGTATGCAGTTCCACTAGGCCCGGGATTACATAGTCACCGCCCATATCTTCGCCAGTTTGTGAAGCCCCATGTGAAACCGCGGCAATCTTACCGCCGTGAATGAGAACGGAACCATCAACCACTTCGTCAGCCAAGACCAACTTAGCGTTCTTCAAAACCAATTCAGTCATAGTGCCTTAGGCCTTCCTATTCCCAATTTTGCACTGTGTTGAACAGTGAAGGGAAGTTGCGAGTTCGCTTCGTGAAAAATGCACAACTGATCAATGATCACCTCTCTGCCGATCACATCAGTAAAATGTTTCTGGGCCGTGGGAAAAATACAGCTTTTCTCCTCAGCGCTAAGCCGCCGCGTCAAAGTCATGTGAAAACGGAAGTCTTCATGAACATAGGGATAGCCCCATTTTTTCAAATGAATTTCTTGCCTCGTCGTCAAAACGGATTTGCGGCGACGAGCCAATTCAACTTCATCTGGCGGACCACGGAAAATATCAAAATGTTCCACGCAATCACTTGCCAATTGACCGAGGGTTTGAGGTGGATGCTCTGTAACCAACGCCAGAAAGCCATCGACATCGCGCAAGACAATCTTGCCTGAGTAAACGGCAGATCGCCCGCGCGCGAAGCTTTCAAATGACGCAAGTAAATCGGCATAATTCCGTCCGTCCTTCATCGAAAAGGGGGCCTTTAAAGTGGCATGAAAACCATAATGCATTGGATCATCAGTGATTGCCCCAAGAGACAACTTCTTCAGCGGGGAGGCATGCCCAAAGGCATCACGCCCAAGCCAGTTTGCGCCAAGGTGATGAAGCCTTGTGCCGGGGGGCGGTGCATAATAAATGGCATAGCGCATCAGAGCTTAATCTCGCGCATCTGTGTCAGTTCAATGTCACTTGGCTTGCTGCCCAATATCAATCTCACGGTCGCAAACTCTATGGCGCTCGTCCGCATGGTGAAAAACACCAATGATGGTTGAGCCGCGCGCGCGCGCATCTTCAATCAGCGTCATCACCCGCGCGCGATTTTCCGCATCGAGCGAGGCTGTTGGTTCATCCAACAGCAGAAGTGGAAAATGCGCTGCAAAGCCGCGTGCGATATTCACACGTTGCTGTTCTCCGCCCGAAAATGTCATGGGCGGCAGGTGCCAGAGACGCTCAGGAATGTTGACACGCGACAGGAGTTCACGCGCCTCATTGCGCGCTTCGTCCAGTGCCATTCCGCGATCCCTAAGTGGTTCAGCCACCACATCTTCCGCCGCAACGCGGGGAATGCAGCGCAGGAATTGTGTGACATAGCCAATTGTGCTGCGCCTCAGAGATAAAATTTCATGTGGCGCAGCGGCCACAACATTAAAGATAGCGCCCTGATGCAAAACATTGATGGAACCCGATGTCGCCTGATAGGTACCAAATATGAGCTTCAGCAGAGAACTCTTGCCCTGGCCCGATTGCCCGACAATTGCAACAGACTCGCCCACGCCAATTTCGGTTTCTAATCCGGAAAAAACCGGGATGCGTGTGCCGCCCTGATTGTGGAGGATGAATTCTTTTTGCAGATTTTGAATCGATACCGCCTGAGGCATTGTCACACCTGCAAAACCGACGAGACGAGCAGTTGTGAGTAGGGCTGTTGCGGGTCTTCCAGAATTTGATCAGTCAAGCCCTGTTCCACCACGCGGCCATTTTGCATCACTATCATGCGCGATGAAAGCAGTCGGGCCACAGCGAGATCATGGGTGACAAGGATGACGGCCAGTCCAAGATCGCGCACCAGACCGCGCATCAAATCCAGCAACCGCGCCTGCACCGAAACATCAAGCCCGCCAGTGGGTTCGTCCATAAGCATTAAGCGTGGAGCGGTGACGAGATTGCGTGAAATCTGCAAACGTTGTCGCATGCCACCGCTATAAGTCCAAGGACTGTCATCAATGCGGCTGATGGGAATATCAACACGGCCCAACCACTGTTCGGCGCTGGAGCGGATGTGGCCATAATGCCTGTCACCAATCGCCATCAAACGCTCGCCGATATTTGCGCCGGCGGAAACGCCCATTCGCAAACCATCGCGCGCGTCTTGATGAACAAAACCCCATTCAGTGCGTAGCAGATTGCGCCGCACCGCTTCACTCGCCAAAACTATATCAACCTGCCGCCCATCTTTGCCGTGATAGAGAATGCGTCCGTGGTTTGGCGGCAACAGACCTGCAAGACAGCGCAGCAGAGTGGTTTTGCCCGAGCCGGATTCACCTACAATGGCCAGGACCTCCCCTTCATAAAGATCAAAGCCTATGTCATCGCAGGCGAGCTGTTCTCCAAAAAATTTCGACAGCTGTTGTACAGATAGCAGCTTTTTCATTTCTGCTCCTGTGTCGCGCGACAATGATCAGTGTCAGAGCACACGAACATATGCCCACCTTTGTCATCGGTTATGATCTCATCAAGAAAACTGTCATCAGAGCCGCAAAGCGCGCAGGTGTGATCCCATTTTTGAATCTCAAAAGGGTGGTCCTCAAAGTCCAAACTCTGCACGGAGGTGTAAGGCGGAATGGCATAGACGCGCTTCTCGCGCCCCGCGCCAAACAATTGCAGGGCCGGATTATGATCGAGCTTGGGATTATCAAATTTCGGAATTGGCGAAGGGTCAAACACATATCGCCCGGCCACTTTTGCGGGATAAGCATAGGTGGTGGCCACTTGGCCCAATTTGGCAATGTCTTCATAGAGCTTCACATGCATAACGCCATATTCTTCCAGCGCATGCATCTTGCGGGTTTCGGTTTCGCGCGGCTCGAGAAAACGCAAGGGTTCGGGGATGGGCACTTGGAACACCAGAATCTGGTTTTCCGTCAAAGGCGCTTCGGGAATGCGGTGGCGGGTTTGGATAACGGTAGCTTCTGCGGTTGCCTCTGTTGTGGCGATGCCTGCGGTCTTCACAAAGAAACTGCGCAATGAAACGGCATTGGTTGTGTCGTCAGCACCCTGGTCGATCACTTTCAACACATCCTCCGGGACAAGAATGGCTGCTGTCACCTGCACGCCACCCGTGCCCCAGCCGTAAGGCATGGGCATTTCACGGCTGGCGAAGGGAACCTGATAGCCTGGAATGGCAATGGCCTTGAGCAAGGCGCGGCGGATCATGCGCTTGGTCTGCTCACTTAGGTAGGCAAAATTGTAAGACGCACTGCTCATTCTGCCGCGGCTTTCTTTTTGGCCGCGATCTCCGCATGCATCTGGCGCAACATCGCGAGCTCGGATTGAAAATCGACATAATGCGGTAATTTCAAGTGTTCGACAAAGCCTGTGGCTTGCACATTGTCGGAATGCGATAGTACAAACTCTTCATCTTGGGCTGGTGCGCCACGTTCTTCACCTAATTCCTCGCAGCGCAGCGCCCGGTCGACCAAAGCCATGGACATGGCTTTGCGCTCACACTGACCCAAGACCAAGCCATAGCCCCGCGTGAATTGCGGGGCGACTTCGGTTGAGCCTTTGAATTGGTTGATCATGTCACATTCGGTGACCGCAATTTCACCGATGGAAATTTCAAATCCCAGTTCTTCAGGAGTGAACATCACTTCAATCGAGCCAAAGCGGATCTCTCCCGCAAAGGGATGGCTGCGGCCATAACCGCGTTGCGTAGAATAGGCCAAGGCGAGGAGAAAACCCTCATCGCCGCGCACCAGATTTTGCAAGCGCAAATCACGGCCGGCGGGAAAATTTAAGGGTGCTTCAGTTAAGTCTTCAGGTGATGTGGATGTTTGTGTGGCCGCTTCGATCAAGCCTTGCTGGCGCAACAAATCCAGCACGCGGACGGGCGGCTCTAAGGCCAGTTCACTCACCATTGCCGGTGCCAAAGGCTCTCCCGGTTCAGCCAATGCAAAGTCCAACAAGCGGTGGGTATAGTCAAAGGTTGGCCCCAAGATCTGCCCGCCGGGTATGTCTTTGAATGCGGCCGAGATGCGCCGGGTAATCTCCATTTTTTCAGTGGCAATCGGCGTGCTATAGCCAAAGCGCGTCAGCGTGGTGCGCGCAGCACGCAGCAAGAACGCGGCTTCAATCAGATCGCCACGGGCTTGCTTAATAGCCAGCGCCGCCCAGCCACGATCATAGAGGGAACCTTCGTTCATTACACGCTCAACCGATAAGGCGAGTTGTTGCTCGATCTGTTCGACACCAAGTTCAGGAACTGCAACGTCACCGCGCCGCTTCTCAGCCAACAGGCGATGCGCCGCCGCAATAGCTTTCTCGCCACCTTTGACCGCCACATACATCAGATATCTCCCGCAAATGAAACGTGGGTACTGCGTGGGCAGCCGAGAATTTCTTGAGGTGTTATGAAGATCATATCCACACCCAATGGGAAGGTCGCGTTCGCCGCCGCGCGCGCCTTCCAGAAGGAAGGATTGATATCGGCAATACGCACAGTTATTGGTGACTGTATTCCGGGCCCCGAAAACTGTACCTCCTGACCAAGTGTCAGCGACGTGGTCTGGATCAGTAAAGTGGCCGATTGATCTGGATATTCGGGGTTGCCCCGTTTCCATGCGTCTAAAGCCATTTCGGCATCGGCTGCGTTCAGAATGGCAAAATCGGCCTGAGCGCGATCTTCCAGCAGTTGCGATGCGGTATGGAAACGCAAAAGTTTTTCAATCTCAGCTGTGCTAAAGGCTTTAGCAAGATAAATGCTGGTGAGGTGATCTCCCAAGGCCAGAAGCACAGTCAGCGTGGTTGCATAGGCTGGCCCGGATCGTTCAATTAGGCTTGGCAAAGTGAACACCTTCCCCGGCCGCGCCATGGCGTTGAGAATGAGGCGAAAAGCCCGAGCGCCCTGCTGCGCATTATTCATGCTGGCTTGATCAAACATCGCCGCGCACCAATGTGAAGAAATCAACCTTCGTTGCTGCCACTTTTGCCGCGTTTGCGTGCCGGATTTCCTCGCGGTCGGCATGTAATTTGGAGACAACAAACTGCAGACGTACAGCTTCTTCGGTTTGCAACAACGCGTCACACAATGCGGCGCGGCGCGCATGGTCAGCATTGCGACCCAGAACATAGGCATGGCCTTCGGTTCCGCCTACCAGTTTCACCGTGCAGCGCGTTACTGTGGCTTCCCCGAAATTGAAAGCGGCGCCGCTACCACCCATGCGTCCACGCAACATCACTAAACCCACTTCCGGCCCCCGCAAAACATCGTGCGGGCAATCGGCGAAAGGCCGGGTGAGGCGATCAAGCTCAGCCCAAGGGGCCAATGCCAGAGTACGCATATGGTCAGCGCGGTTGTCAGAATTTGAAGACATCAGACTAAACAGCAGCACTGCTTGACAGATTCATGACAAAGCTAAAGCCAACCTATTTTTCGTATTTTTCGAGAAAGGCCTCCGTGGATAACCTACGGAAATCGGGTAAGGCCTGGTGGATTGCTTCATGCTCCCAGTCCCACCAAGCCAAGGCCTGGAGCCGATCCGCAAGAGGGGCAAGGTGCCTCCATTTTACGAATTTGGTTGGTATGCCGGCAACGATGGCATAGGGAGGCACATCTTTCGTGACGACGGCGTTGGAACCAACAATGGCCCCGTTGCCGATTGTAACTCCCTTCATCACAATCGCACCATGGCCAATCCAAACATCATGGCCGATCTTGACCGATCTGGAACGACGCCAAGCAAAAAGTTCCACTTCATCGAGTTCCCCGGGCCAATAGTAGGATGAACGATACATGAAATGATGCAGCGAAGCGCGCGTGTATGGGTGTTCGCTGGGATTTATGCGTGAGAAGGCGGCGATATTCACAAACTTGCCAAGAGAGGAATAGGCTATATCTGCGAAGCGGTCTGTATAGCTGTAATCGTCGATCTCGGATTCCAAGATGCGCGTGCCCTGTCCGATTTCAACGTAGAGGCCCAAGTGAGAATCTGTGATTGTGACGTCAGGATGCACGAATGGTTCGCGGCCGAGTTGAGGCAAATTCACTCTCCCATTTTGGACAATGTCTCACGACCAAGTTGCAGTTTTATGACAGCTCGGCATTTTCTAAACTTCTTCCAAGAGGCACGCGTGTGTTCCCGTCGCAATCAGATATGCAGTCATTGGCCCCGAAGGAAAAAGCAAGTTGCCTGGAGCGAGTCAAGCTGCCGCAAGGTGGGTCGTTTCCCGATGATCTTGTCCCCGTAACTTAGCTGAGTTTGGAGTCTGTTCTTGGCCCTGAACAGACGATCTGACCTCATGGCGCGATGTCTCAGTTTGACCGAGACCAGAAGAACCAATTTGGATTATTTACGTCCGCTAACCTGTCGAAAGCGCAAATATTTTCAGTCACCTTACGCTCGTCAAATGGAAACGGTCAGGCAAGCTGAGCTCAGCACTTTGACTCGAGTAAACGACGCTTTGAGCAAATTGAAATAGTCGGAAGCTGTTGTGAAGTGCACATCGTCGAGTGCCAGAAATCGGGCGTATTCGATATCGCTCTCAGACTTGGCGATAGTGAATCTAGGAGTGCTCAATATTTGAGTTTGAGTCGGCGTACCCAACGTCGGGAACGGGTCAGGCACGTCACAAACTCCGCAGCTTCCCGAATTCTCTCCAAGCCGCTGATACGGTGAAGAATTCGGCTCTAACGCTGGCGTTCAGTTTCTGCAAATATCCCGCGAATTCCCGCTCATTTGCTTCCCCGACAGAGTTTGGAGTTTGAGAAGTAACATTAGAAAAATCATCTATAAATCTGATTTTTATAGGGAAACTGGTGCCGCTTAGGTGACTCGAACACCTGACCCCCGCATTACGAATGCGGTGCTCTACCAACTGAGCTAAAGCGGCTTATGGGTCGGAATATACGGTTTTTTTGCGCTGTTCAACCCATTACTCAACGCCGGGGTCATCCGGCAAATGAGGCTTTGTTAAATCGGTTGAAAGCGGCGTTTGGGCAGACTGTGCCAGCGGCGGCGCTGAAAGCATGAAGCTCAAATAATGGCCTGCCGCATGGTGCTTGGGGCTGGCCCATTGGCAATCAACGATCTCACCTGAAATTGGCGAGATGGGCGACCATTCAGCCAGCGCCACGCCGTCAGACATCCACACCGGATCGTGCGGCGCTGCAAGTGCCCGTCCCAGCCAAGCTTTGCCCTTGGCGGCATCGCCTGAAGCCTCTTCAATTTCGGCCATCAAAACACAAACACCAGACATTGGATTTTCTGCCACATCAACTGTCAGAATCTCACGTGCTGCATCCAGCCGTGTAGCGCCGATCAATGCACGCGCAAGTGCAAAGCGCCCCTCGGCTGAGGTCGGTTCTTTGCCCACAAGATCACGCACCCGCTCAAATTTATCCTCGGCTGATTCCGCTGAAACATTTGCGTAGGCCGTGGCCAATTCCCGGTGTGGGAATTTAGCCCAACATTCGTGCAAGGCTTTATAAGCCCTTTTGGGTTGGGCTTGGGCTGAATAGACCCGGGCCATCACCAAAGCTGCTGGAACCAGTGCTGGGTCCATTATATGCGCCTGCGTGGCTAGCTTCAAAGCAGCGGCAGGGTCTTGTCCCTCTGCCGCCAAAGCCGCAGCGCAAATCAATGCAGCCTGCTTATGGGTCGCCTCCGCTTTGGGCAAATTGCCAGCTTTAGCCATTTGCTCAATCATCGTGGCGGCACCCAGCCAGTCTTTATCGTGGGTGAAGGAGGTTAGCTTGGCGTGTTGCGCCCACGCCAAGCGTCCATGGCGGGCCAATGCAGCCTCTGCCTGTTTGCGTGCGGCCGGCCAATCACCACGGTCGCGCGCTTGTGCGTAAAGGCCACGCAGACCAAGCAGAGCGGTCTCTTCATTCTGGCTCAGACCATGAAATACCCGCGCCACTTCATTTTTGTCGCCGCGCAATTGTGCGGCCTGCGCTCCTAGAAGCTTCACTAAAGGCTCATGTTTCAGTGTAGCGCCAGCAATGGCCGCATGGCGGGCCGCCGAAACACTGTCGCCAGCACCTGCTGCAATAATGCCGCGCGAGAGCGCCTGATAGGCATTCTTCTCACGACGCGCTTTTCTGTTGCCCCGTATGACATGCGGCGCTTGCCAGATGCGTCGGAAAATCCAAATCACCAATAAGAGGCAAGCCACAAATGTCGCCAGTAAGATCACGCCAACAAAAACTGTAAGCTCAATATCTTGGCCTTGCCAATGAATGACAATGTTGCCCGGCCTGTCGGCAAGCCACACCAAACCTAATGCGGCAAGAACCAAAAGCAAAAGCCGCCAGAGAAGCTTCAGCATGCTCATTCCTTGGCAAGGCCCGCGCGCGTGAGAGACGCTGCAAAAGCCTCAGTGGCTTTATCCAATGCCAAGCGCCGCTGCGCTTTGTCGGCCCAGGCCTTCAGGGCTGGCGGAGGAATGGAATTTGGTTGGGAGAATAAGACGCTGGCTTGTTCAAGATCACCAGCCGCCGCAAAGGCCGAAGCCTTGGCCGCAGCGAGAGCCCAATCATCACTGGCAGGGCCCCTCACGTGAACCAATTTCGCAAACACGCCCTTGATGCTGGCCCACCAGCCAGTCTCTTGTGGTTCCACCACAGGCTTGGGTAGGCCAGTGCGAATTCCGTCAAGTTCTGTCGCTAAAGCAGCGGCATTGGGCAGCCCAGCGCGTTCCATGCCCAAATCATCAAGCCCCGGTGCAGCGGGCAAAGCCCGCGCCATGGGGGCCAAGGTCTCCGCAAAACCTTGGCCTTGGGTGATTTGTGATTTCAGTGTTTTCAAATTGGCGGTGAAGTCGGGCATTGTATTTGTGGCACTCGCAACAGGTGCGGCAGCGATCTGCTTTTCCAATGCCGCTAGTCGCGTGGCCAAAGCCGGATCGATATCAGCACTACCAAGTGGTCTTGACTGCAATTCGCCTGTGGCGGCCGAAAGCTTTTCCACGTCTTGTTTGAGCCCAGCAATATCGTTGTTACTCGTCTGCATCAACGCGGCAGTATCAGCATTCTGCTTCGCACTTTTGTCGGCAGCTGATTGAACCGCCGAAAGCTTGGCTTTCAATTCCTCGGTCAAGGCCACTACGGCATCTACGCGTTTCTGGTTGTCTTTGGTGGTGGACTCTATGCTCGCCACGCGCTTGGAAAGTTCCTGCACTTGTTCTGGCGGGAAATAGCCCGATAGCCAATCACGATAAAACCAACCGCCAACCACAGCGCAAATCAATGCAATGGCAATGGGCGGAACAACAGTCAGCCACAACCTGCGCTGCGGGCGCGATGCCTCAGACTTTGGCTCATCAATAAGTTTAGGCTCAACATCAATGATGTCGTCTTGTTTATGTGTATCACTCATAACGCATCACCTATGCCTATTTGGCTGCAATATCAATCAGCGCCAAGAGCGAAGATTCAGTTGGTTCTTTTGCCGCTCGTATCCGCCATTGCGTTGGCAACGCCTGTGCTATCTGGTCTGAAAGGCAAAAATGTGAAAGCCTTGGAAATAATTCAAGACGCTTGAGTTCTTCAACCCATATTTTTGCGCTGCGTCTTGAATAAAGTAAAACACCGTTACAACCAGCGACTTCTGTGGCACTTAACGCCAATGGAAGCGGCACGGCATCATAGGCCACAAGCTTCACGACGCTAAACCCAGCTTTTCTGAGAATGCCGGCCAAGTCGCCCGACGTTTCTTGGCCAGAGATATAGAGAAGCTGCCCATTCTCTGGTTTCAATGCGCGTATCACATTGGCAGCGAGACCTTCAACGTTTCCGCCCTTGGCTTCGATATGCCCAAAGCCAGCGGCGGCCGCGGCCGAAGCAGACTGCGGCCCAAGCGTGAAGGTGGTAAGTTTACGCGAAATGCCTAAAGGTAGATGCCGCACAGCATTGGCACTCGTGAGGCAAAGCGCCTGATAAGGCAGCACCGGAACCACGACGTCCAAACGCGGTGTGATTTTAATCAGCGGCGAGGATACGACCTCATGTCCACGTTCACGCAGCGCCGCAGATATGCTCGCACAATCTTCCTGCGGTCTGGTGATGATGAGTTTCATGCGAGTTCCATCACAACGTCAACAAATTTCCGCCAAGGCTACGAACCTCTTCGCCGGCTTGTCGGCCCAAGCGCTCAGCATCAGCCACTGCGCCTTGGCGTGAGGCTTTGAAGACATGCTTGCCGTCCAGCGTCAGTGCTTCACCATTAAATGTAACGATGCCGTCTTTGACTGTGGCGTGCCCTGCAATGGGCGTCCGGCAAGAACCATCAAGGGCGGCCATAAACGCGCGTTCACATGTCACCGCCACATTGCTTTGCACATGATCAATCTTGGCGACGATTTCGGCGATGTGAGAGCTCTCGGCTATTTCAATGCCTATCGCCCCTTGCGCTAAAGCGGGAAGCATATCATCCACCTCAATCAGCGCGGTGATATGCGCCTGAAGACCCAAGCGTATCAGGCCAGCAGCGGCCAAGAACGTGGCATCTGCCACGCCAGCTTTTAGCTTTTGCAACCGTGTTTCCACATTGCCTCTGAATGGGGTGGCAACCAAATCAGGCCGCAACCGCATTGCCTGTGCGGTGCGCCGCACTGAGGATGAGCCAAGCTTTGCGCCCTTGGGCAGCGAGGCCAAATCCTTTGAGGCAAAACTTATAAAAGCATCACGCACATCTTCGCGTGGCAGCACAGCACCAATCGCTAAACCGTCTGGCAGATGCGCTGGCATATCTTTCATTGAATGCACTGCAAGATCAATTGAACCTGCCAGCAAAGCTTCTTCCAATTCCTTGGTGAAAAGCCCTTTGCCGCCAATCTCTGACAGTGGCCTGCTTTGCACCATGTCGCCAGTGGTTCTAATGACCACGATTTCAAACTGTTCTTCGGGGCGGCCAAGGGCCACCATTAATCGGCTTCTGGTTTCACGCGCTTGCGCCAAAGCCAAGGGAGAGCCGCGGGTGCCAATTCTTAAAATATCACTCATGTTTGCCAATCTAGTGCCCCACTGCTACAGCCTCAAGCTAGAATGAGAGAGCTTATCATATTAGGATTGGAGACATCCTGCGACGAAACCGCCGCCGCGGTGGTGCGCCGTAATGCCAATGGCGCGGGCCAGATCCTGTCCAATATCGTGCATTCGCAATTGGCAGATCACGCGCCCTATGGCGGCGTGGTGCCGGAAATCGCCGCAAGGGCCCATGTTCAGCGGCTGGACGGGTTGATTGCCAAAGCTATGGTTGAGGCAGGCGTTGGTTTTGATGCCCTTGATGGCGTGGCGGCCACAGCTGGCCCAGGTCTGCTTGGTGGTTTGCTGGTGGCGATGATGGAGGGCAAGGCTATTGCCTTGGCGCGGGATATTCCCTTTATAGCTGTCAACCATCTTGAAGGGCATGCGCTAACCCCGCGCCTGCTGGGTGCTTGTGAATTTCCCTATTTGCTATTGCTCATATCCGGTGGCCATACGCAGTTTCAGTTGGTGGAAGGCGTTGGCAAATACACAAGGCTTGGCACCACCATTGATGATGCCCTGGGCGAGGCCTTCGATAAAGTGGCCAAGCTTTTGGGCCTGCCTTATCCCGGAGGCCCACAGGTTGAGGCGGCGGCCCTAAAGGGCAACGCCAAACGTTTTGCTTTCCCAAGGCCGCTAAAGGGCAGAGACGATTGTAACTTCTCATTTTCAGGTTTGAAAACGGCAGTGCGCGAAGTGGTGAAAGCCATGCCAATTTTGTCTTCGCAAGACGTGGCCGATGTTGCAGCCTCATTTGAGGCGGCCATCGCCGATACTATGGCTGATCGTTTGGCTCATGCCTTTGCGGCGTTTCGCGCGCGGCATAATTTGACCCGGCCGATACTAGTCGTGGCTGGTGGCGTGGCCGCCAATAAGAAACTGCGCGGCGTGTTTGAGGTGGAATGCGCCAAGGCGGGCTTTACACTTTCCGTGCCACCATTTCATCTGTGTGCGGACAATGCCGCGATGATTGCATGGGCAGGGGCAGAGCGGTTGACACTTGGTTTATCTGATGAGTTAGATTTTGCCGCTCGTCCACGCTGGCCGCTCGACAGCATTTCCGCGCCTGTCTATGGTCATGGAAGACTAGGAGCCAAAGCATGAAAATCACTATCATAGGTGCGGGCGCATGGGGCAAGGCTTTGGGTTATGTTGCTGAGAAATCAGGGCATGAAGTTTCATTCTGGTCGCGCAGCAATCTGGTGTTGCCAGTGCATACAGATGTTTTTATTGCCGCTGTTCCCGCCCAACATATGCGTGAAGCTATGGGCACGATCGCCATTGGCACAGCTCCGCTTATCTCGGCTGCCAAAGGCATTGAACGCCACACTGGTAAAATGATTGCGGAAGTTTGCCATGAGGTCGCTCCTCAATCTGAATTCTATGCGCTCTCTGGCCCGAGCTTTGCCGCTGATGTGATAGCGGGTCTGCCAACTGCTGTTGCATTGGCCGGGCCCACTCTTGGCCAAGCGATGAACTTGGCCGAGGCACTGAGCACAAAACATTTCCGTATCTACCCAACTGATGATGTCATGGGCGTTGAAATCGGTGGTGCGATGAAAAACGTTTTGGCCATCGCTTGTGGCATTGTTGCTGGGGCGGGCCTCGGCGAAAGTGCGCGTGCCAGCCTTGTCACCCGCGGTTTTGCTGAGCTTTCACGTTATGCCAAGGCGCGTGGCGCTAAGGCTGAAACATTGATGGGCCTTTCCGGCTTTGGCGATTTGATGCTCACTTGCTCATCCACCAAGTCGCGCAACTATTCTTATGGTTTGGCGGTGGGCCAAGGACTTTCGCTGGTTGAGGCATTGGCCCAATCACGCGGCGTTGTTGAGGGTGCCTATACCGCTGGCGTTGCCGCTGAATTGTCACGCGCCCAAAACATTGACATGCCAATCGTAACCGCCGTTGCCAATGTTGTTGCAGGCCATTCCAGCCCACATGATGAAATAGTGAAATTGTTGGGCCGCCCCTTGCGCGCCGAAAATGAATAGGACTCAATATGCTTTATGCCCTCATCTGCACCGATAAACCGAACAGCACTGATCTGCGCGCCAAAGTGCGGCCAGAACATCTGACCTATCTTAACCGTTTGGGCCACACATTGAAATTTGCTGGCCCGTTCCTGGATGCTGCTGGCAATTCAAACGGTAGTTTGGTGATGATAGAAGCGGAGAGCCAAGCCGCCGCACAACAAGTCGCAGCACTGGATCCATACGATTTGGCGGGCCTATTTGCCTCAGTTGAAATCCGGCCATGGAAATGGACGTTGAAAAATCCGGAGGCCAAATAATGGCTAAATGGTTGTTTAAATCTGAACCCGATGTCTATTCCTTTGAGCAGCTGCAAGCCAAAGGCAAAGCTGGCGATGAGTGGACAGGCATTCGTAATTATCAAGCGCGCAACAACATGCGGCTCATGAAATTGGGTGAACAGGGTTTCTTCTATTATTCCAACGTTGGCAAAGCGGTGATGGGCATAGTTGAAGTTTGTAAACTGGCGCATGTCGATTCAACGGCTGACAATCCGACTTGGAAGTGCGTTGACATTCGTGCCGTTGCCCCTTTGCCGCGCCATGTCATGCTTGATGAAATCAAACAAGATGCCAAACTCAAAGACATGGTGTTGGTGGTGAATTCACGCCTCTCAGTTCAGCCTGTAACCGAGGCGCAATGGGCGCATATTTGCAAATTGGCAGAGTATAAGGCCTGAGCTAGCTTACGTCAGCGGGCCTCAGTTTTTGCAATAGGGGCGGCAGCAACTGCGATAAACGAGTTGCCATGCGCGCACTATTTTTATGCAGCCACAGGCCCGCAAAAATAATTGCCAGCCCGATAGCTGAAAGTGCAAATGAAAACACGATCATATCTTTGAACACGTCACCTGCGAGATAGCCAAGATAAGCCGCAATGCCCATCGATCCGAAAACGGCGTAGATTCTGCGATCGATGAACAGGCTGAATGCCAAAAGACCAATGTTGAGTAGGCAATAAATAAACTTCTGCAATTCAGTGCCGCCCTCATGCATCGTGAGGCCGCCCCAGAATGTCATGATTCCAAATATATGAATCCAAAACATCATATCTGGTTGTCGCCCCTTGATCACATCCCAAGCCCATGCGGCGATGATCATTGCGAGGCCAAAAATGACGGAAACGGTACGCCGTGTTTCGAAATCATCAAACGCCAACGGTGTTGAGGTGAACCACATTGCAAGATCCATCGACATAAACCACAAGGCAATTCCGCCGATAAGCAATAGAAAAGGAAAGCGATAGCGCCAAATTGCCAAAAGGGCCGCAATAATGGTGCCTAGCTCCATATAGATCCACCCGGCATTGATCCAGTCATAGAAACCGCGGTATTCGCCAGGATCGCCGCTTACAGAATCAAAGAGGCCCAACGCATGCTGAATGCCGAAGATGGTCAAGGGCACCATAGCAACAGCTGAGGCAATGAGCAGCCCACCCGGAATGCGTAAATTTTCGCGCCGCCAAAGTGAGTGACCTAGCAACAACAATGCAACGCCGTAGACCAGGCCACAGCTGGCCAACGCCCAACCGCCCATTCGGTTGAAGGCGTCATTTGTAAAGATTGACAGGGCCGCGATCACGATAAGTGCTCCGCCATACCAAAGCACATGGGTCACATCAAAGCGTGGTGCCGGGGCGGCATTATCTGATTGTGGGGCGATTCTATGTTCGGTCAAAAAACGAGCAATCTCGGCACGCTTTGCGCTGTCTATAATTCCAGCGGCCTGTAGGGCCGATAATTCTAGATCCGTCATTAGGCAATTATAGCATCAACACCCGCACAGTTGAAAGAGGGCGGACATTTGCCAAAAAAAGATGCTATCCGACGCCATGCACATTGATTACGCAACATTCATTCGTCAGCACACGGAGCTTTTGCCAGTGCCTCTCGTTCCAGAAATTAAACTTTACCTCGCTCATGAAGCGGTTCCTATCTGGCAGAAAACCGAAGAAGAACTCGGCGAAATGGGTCTGCCACCACCATTTTGGGCCTTCGCTTGGGCAGGTGGTCAGGCCTTGGCACGCTATGTTTTGGACCATCCTGAAATTGTCACAGGCAAGCGCGTGCTTGATCTGGCTTCGGGTTCTGGCCTTGTTGGCATTGCCGCCATGAGGGCGGGTGCTGCCAAAGTATTGGCGGCCGATATTGATGCCTTTGCCCTCACGGCAATTGCCATGAACGCCGATGCCAATGGCTGCGATATTATGACAACCGGCGTTGATTTGTTGAATGGTACACCCCAGGATTTTGATGTGATCTTGGTTGGCGACCTGTTTTATGAGAAGGCAACCGCCGCTCATTGTATGACATTTTTGCGACAATCCACTGCGGAAATTCTGATCGGAGACCCGGGTCGCAGTTATCTGCCCAGGGAGTTGCTGAGGAGCGTAGCGCATTATCAGGTGCCAGTGTCGCGAGACTTGGAGGATTCGGAGATTAAGAACACGTCTGTCTGGCGGTTACGCGACTAATGCGCGCTGCGTTGCAAGAAAATTCTTTCAATTCATGCCTGTGCTGATTAGAAACTATGCGAAGAAGCCTGTTCAGGGCCAAACGTCAATTCTGGGAGAGCACCATGTCCGAGAAAACCTATGCCGTTCCTGCGGGTTGGAAAAAGTACGCGCATGTTACAGCGCAGAGCTACAAAAAGACCTACGCTAAATCGGTAAAGAACCCAGACAAGTTCTGGGCCAAAGAGGCCGAACGGCTGGACTGGTTTAAGTTCCCCAAGAAGATTAAAAATACCAGCTTTGCTTATCCCAAAGTTTCGATCAAATGGTTTGAAGATGGCGTTCTCAACGTTTCTTATAATTGCATTGATCGCCATCTGAAAAAGCGTGGAAACCAAGTGGCCCTTATCTGGGAAGGTGACAACCCATACGATGACAAGAAGATTACTTACAAAGAACTTCACGCGGAAGTTTGCCGCTTCGCCAATGTGTTGAAAAAGCTGGGTGTTAAAAAAGGCGACCGCGTTACCATCTATCTGCCAATGATTTTGGAAGCCGCATACGCCATGTTGGCCTGTGCCCGCATTGGCGCTGTGCATTCAGTTGTTTTCGGCGGCTTTTCACCTGATTCAATCGCCAACCGCTTAGATGACGCAGACAGCCGCCTCATCATCACCGCTGATGAAGGCTTGCGCGGCGGCAAAAAGATTCCGCTGAAAGCCAACACTGATGCAGCCCTTGCTAAAGTCAAAGCGCCAACGAAAGTTCTGGTCGTGCGCCGCACTGGCGCTGCCGTGCCTTTTGATGCATCCCGCGATCATTGGTATCACGAAGTGGCGGCCGGCGTTTCCGCGGATTGCAAGCCAGTGCAGATGAAGGCGGAAGATCCGCTGTTCATTCTTTACACATCAGGCTCTACCGGCAAGCCCAAGGGCGTGCTCCACACCACAGGTGGCTATCTCACTTTTGCGGCCTCCACCTTCTACAATGTTTTTGACTATCATGAGGGCGACACATATTGGTGCACGGCGGATGTGGGCTGGGTCACAGGCCATACTTATATAGTTTATGGCCCGCTGGCCTGCGGTGCCAAAACTTTGATGTTTGAAGGCGTTCCGAATTATCCATCGGTGTCGCGTTTCTGGGAAGTGGTGGACAAGCATCAAGTCAACATTTTCTACACCGCCCCAACAGCGCTTCGCGCACTTATGCAGCAAGGCGACGCGCCAGTGAAAAAGACCTCGCGCAAATCCATTCGCCTCCTCGGTTCGGTGGGAGAGCCAATTAACCCGGAAGCTTGGGAATGGTATCACCGCGTGGTTGGCGATGGCCGTTGCCCGATTGTTGATACGTGGTGGCAAACCGAAACCGGCGGTATTTTGATGACGCCATTACCCGGCGCACATAAGCTGAAGCCCGGCGCTGCCTCATTCCCATTCTTTGGCATCAAGCCTGCTATCGTAGATGAAAAGGGCAATATCCTTGAAGGCGAAACCTCTGGCAATCTGGTGATCCTCGATTCTTGGCCGGGCCAGATGCGTACGGTTTATGGCGATCACCAGCGTTTTGTTGAGACTTATTTTTCGACTTACAAGGGCATGTATTTCACCGGCGATGGCTGTAAGCGCGACGCAGATGGCTATTACTGGATCACTGGTCGCGTAGATGATGTGCTCAACGTTTCTGGCCACCGCATTGGCACGGCTGAAGTTGAATCAGCACTGGTTGGCTTTGCTGGCGTATCTGAAGCGGCTGTTGTGGGCTATCCGCATGACATCAAGGGGCAGGGCATTTATTGCTACGTAACTTTGATGGCCGGAAAAAATGGTGATGATGAAACAAGAAAAGAGCTCATCGCCCATGTGCGCAAAGATATTGGTGCCTTCGCAGCACCCGATAAAATCCAATTTGCGCCCGGCTTGCCGAAAACCCGCTCGGGCAAGATTATGCGCCGCATTTTACGCAAAATCGCCGAGGATGATTTTGGTGCGCTTGGTGACACCAGCACGCTGGCTGATCCAACTGTGGTGGATGATCTCATTGCCAATAGACAGAATAAGAAAGGCTAGGGGCCTGCAAACTTGCCAAATCGCTGCCGGCTTCCTAAGTAATTGTAATGATATTGGAAGCTAACACGTTGCAGCAATTGCTTTCACCAGATGTTTGGTGGACTTTTGGCAAAGTGGTGTTGATTGATCTGGTTCTTGCAGGTGACAATGCCGTCGTGATTGGCATGGCCGCGGCTGGTTTACCCAAAGCTCAGCGTGGCAAAGCAATTCTCATAGGCATTGTTGCAGCTACGGTGCTTCGCATTTTATTTGCGACTGTAGCCATTGAACTACTGAAGCTGGTGGGTCTTGCGCTGGTCGGCGGTTTCTTGCTGTTGATGGTATGCTGGAAGATGTGGCTCGAGCTGAAGCAAAGCCACACGCCAGATACATCCAGTTCGCATAACATAAGTGGTGCCGCAAAAGGCAAAACCATGCGTCAAGCCGCTACACAAATTGTGCTGGCTGATATTTCTATGTCACTGGACAATGTGATGGCCGTCGCGGGTGCAGCGCGTGAACATCCCATGGTTTTGATCGGGGGGCTGGTGCTTTCTGTGGCGCTGATGGGCGTTGCGGCCTCGCTGGTTGCTAAAATTCTTGGCCGCTATCGCTGGATTGCTTATCTGGGCCTGTTGATCATTCTTTATGTGGCTCTGGAAATGATTTATCACGGCAGCGGTGAAGTGTTGCCTTTATTGAAAGCGAAATTCGGTTAGCCTGATGACCAACCCAGTTATTGCAGAACTCCGTCGCGGCGGCGTTACCGAAAGCCAGCACCGTGGTGCTTATGCGGTGGTTGATGCCCAAGGTGTTGTCGCCGCGCAAGCGGGCGCGTTTGAGGAAGCCTTCTTCCCACGCTCGGCCATCAAAGCATTTCAATGCCTGCCGCTGATTGAGAGTGGTGGCGCCAAGGCCTTCAATTTAAACGATGAAGAAATTGCTTTGTGTTGCGCCTCCCACGGCGGTGAAACGGAACATGTGCGCGTGGCCCGCGCCATTCTTGCCAAGGCTGGGATAGCCGAGACTTGCTATGAATGTGGTGCGCATTTCCCAACAGCGCGCCACGCCGCCAATGATTTGATACGCGCCGGTGAAAAACCATTATCCGTTCACAACAATTGCTCAGGAAAACATGCAGGAATGTTGGCTTTAGCCAAGCATCTTGGTGCACCACTGGAAGGCTATGTCGCATTTGATCATCCGGTGCAAATGGCGGTGGCTGATTGCTTGTCTCGCTACACTGGGGTTGATGTTGCAAAGGCCCCTCGCGGCATTGACGGTTGTTCGGTGCCAACTTGGGCGCTGCCCATGGATAAGATCGCACTGGCTTTTGCGAAATTATGCGATCCTCAAAATAGCTCTGCGCAGTGGATTATAAATGCAGCGCGCGCCAATCCATTCCTTATTGCGGGCACGGGCCGCTTTGATACAAAGATTATGCAAGCCGTGCCGCGCCTGTTCATCAAGGTGGGGGCAGAAGGTGTGTTCTGCGGCTGCATCCCTCATGCGGGCCTCGGCTTTGCGCTGAAATGTGATGATGGTGCAGTGCGTGGCGCGGAAGTTGCTGTTGCAGAAATGTTGGCACAACTTGCGGTTTGGACAGAGGCCGAAAAGGCTGAGCTTGAGGCCTTTGCGCGTGAACCATTGCACAATTGGCGAAAGTTGTATGTGGGCGAAATTAGTGCGGCAGTGCTGCATTAACGCGGCTCACAATTTTGTGTGCTTGGTTGATTGGATCATTTGACGAAGCACGCCTATCTTAAGATATCAGGAGATTTTCATGCGCAAGCTTTTGGCCATTCTATTCCTCACTCTCGCACCCTTATTTGCGATTTCCGGGCCTGCAAAGGCAGACACGGCAGTTTTCGCCGGAGGCTGTTTTTGGTGTGTTGAATCAAATTTTGATAAGGTGAAAGGCGTTTCTGAAACGATCTCTGGCTATGCTGGCGGAACCATGAAGAACCCCACCTATCGTAACCACGAAGGCTATCAGGAATCTGAAAAAGTAACTTTCGATCCATCGGTAGTTTCATACAAGGATTTAGTGCGATATTTTCTGCGCACCACTGATGTGGTGGATGATGGCGGGCAATTCTGTGATCGCGGCGACGCCTACATTCCGGTGATCTTTGCTATGGATGCTGCTCAACGTAAAGATGCTGAAGAGGCTGAAGCAGAGGCCGAAAAGTATCTCGGGCAAAAACTTAAAACACCAATTCGCGATTTCACCACTTTCACCGATGCTGAAGCCTATCATCAAAATTACTATTTGGGCGAAAACCGCGTGTTAACTCGCTTTGGCTGGGTGAAGCAATCCTATGCCTATGAGCAATATCGCTTAGGCTGTGGCCGTGATGCGCGCGTAGAACAGCTGTGGGGCAAGGCCGCCAACACAACTGGCCAAGGCAACGATATTCTTCTGCCCGCTAAATAATTTCATCTTCGTCAGGAACCGCCTGGGCCGGCTTGGTCTTGGCCTTGGTTTTATTTTTGATGCGCGCAATGTGAAACAAAGCATCGCCTCTGTTCACAATCGGCAATTGCGTGCGCCCGATGATAATACCTTCATCATCAGCAACAATTGGCACAGGATTTTCGCCCAAAGCTGTGGTGATGGCCCCCACCTCTTCGCCAGCAGCAATTCTATCACCTGCGTGGCGCCGCGAATGCAGAATGCCGCCTTCGGGTGCGCGCAACCAAGTGCTCGAATTGCTGATGGTAGGTTTGATATGCGGCGGCAAAGGTAATGCATCTTTTATCATGCCCAAATGTTTCATCAGTCTCAGTGTGCCTTGCACGGCAGCATCAATTGCCACCTCATCAAAGCGCAAGGCTTCCCCGCCTTCAAACAGAAGCATTTTCACACCGATTTTTGCAGCCGCTTGCCGCAAACTGCCTTCTCTCAGTTTAGAAGTGAGAATGACGCGTGGGCCAAAGATTTCGGCAAGTTTCAACAAATCTGGCTCATCGGGTGTCAAACGGATTTGCGGTAAATTCGTGCGGTGCAAGGCTGCCGTATGATAATCAACACCAAATTGCGCCCGTGCCACCACATTGCTGAAAAATAAATCAGCGAGCAATGAAGAGAGCGACCCACGATCTGATCCCGGAAAACCCCGATTTAAATCGCGTCTGTCAGGCATATAGCGCGAATGGGTAAGAAAACCGAAGCTGTTGACAATGGGCACAGCCAAAACCGTTCCCGCCAATGACTTATCGCGCAGCGCCGCCAATACACGGCGGATGATTTCAACACCTTGAATTTCATCGCCATGCACCACCGCAGACATAAAAAAGCATGGTCCGGATTTTTGGCCATGCATAACATGAACGGGCAAATCAAAGCGCGTGCTATTGGCCAGAACCGAAACGGCTAGATCAATGGTTTCGGCACAACCCGGTTTGATGGAGACGCCGCCGATATCAAATGGTTTCATCCGCGCCCCCGCGTTCTGGTAAGACCCGGTTTGGCTACGCGCTCTAAAAACTCAAGCATAAGTTTGGCCACATCTTTGCCCGAAGCTTTCTCAATACCCTCAAGGCCGGGCGATGAATTCACCTCCAAAACCACGGGCCCGGACTTGGAGCGCAACATATCAACGCCTGCAACATTAAGGCCCATACTTTGGGCGGCCCTCAAAGCAGTACTTTTTTCTGCCGGTGTCAATTCAGTTGAAAATGCACTTCCACCACGGTGCAGATTAGAACGAAACTCGCCCGCTGGCCCGCGCCGTTCCATGGCAGCGACGATTTTACGACCCACAACAAGGGCCCTGATGTCTCGCCCCTCAGATTCAGGCACGAATTGCTGCACCAAAATGTTCACTGCAGCGCTATGGAAAGCTTCGATCACAGACTTGGCTGAGTTATGAGTTTCGCCCAAAACCACGCCGATGCCTTGTGTGCCTTCTAAGAGTTTAATGACAACCGGTGCCCCGCCCACCATTTTCAAAATGTCTTCGGTGCGATCTGGGTCATTGGCGAAGGCAGTTGGCGGCAAATCCACGCCATCTCGCGCTAACAATTGTAACGCGCGAAGTTTGTCGCGGCTGCGGTCAATGGCAACGCTTTCATTGAGCGGATAAACCCCCATCATCTCAAATTGCCGCAACACCGCCAGACCATAAAAAGTGTGCGAGGCAGCGATGCGCGGGATTACGGCGTCAAAACTCTCAAGCTTTTTTCCGGCATAGTGCAGCTCAGGCTTATGCGCTGTAATGTTCATATAGCAGCGCAGATAATCGATCGGCACAATCTCATGACCGCGCTCCACCGCAGTAGTCATTATCCGTTGATGCGAATAAAGTTTCGGATTGCGGGTGAGCAGAGCGATTTTCATTTTAATGACTTTCGGCGACCAAGCACAAATATACGCCCGGCATTCACCAGAAAACGGCCCTTAATGGCTTCACGGCCCAACAGCATGGGCACACCCATGTCACCACGATCAGTCAGCGTGATGCCCAGCACAAAGCGGTGTTGACCCAGAACGATCTCGGTTTCAATCATGGGTCTTATTTGCGTATGGCCATTGGAACTTTTGATGCGCTTGGCCCCAACAAGTTTCACGTGATGGGCTTTTCCCCCAAAGTGAAAGCTCACGCGACGTCCAATAACTGATATCTCTTCAGCATGCAGCGCCGAACTTCGTGCGCCGGTATCAATTTTCGCCTCCAGGAAGCCGGCGTAAAGTTCCGGCAATTGCACGTCCTCTTTCCAGCCAAGCTGGGGAAGAGTGAGGCGAGTTTGGCGCGGGATTGACATATGCCATTGTTAGATCGGCGCAGGCGCGATGCCAAGCCCATGATGATAGATGTTGGCACAAAAAAGCCGCCGCATGAAAGCTTCACGCGACGGCCAAAATTTAAGCGGCGAATTTACTTCGCCAAGAACATCTTCTCCACATATTCCCAGTTCACTAGATTATCCACGAAAGCCTCGAGATATTTCTGACGGGCGTTCCGATAATCAATGTAATAGCTGTGTTCCCACACATCGCAACCTAAGATCGGTTGCGCGTTATGCATCAGCGGGTTTTCGCCATTGGGAGTTTTGGCGATATGCAATTTGCCATCATGCTTGGTGACCCAGCACCAACCAGAACCAAATTGTGTGAGGCCCGCTTGCACGAAATCAGCGCGCATCTTGTCGTAGCCGCCGAGATCAGCATCAATCGCCTTCATGAGAGCCGCTGGGATTTTCTTGCCGCCGCCATTGGGCTTCATCCAATTCCAGAAATGCACGTGGTTATAATGCTGGCCAACATTGTTGATGAGGCCTTGAGCCTTATCAGCATAAGCCACTTTGCAAATATCTTCGACTGATGCAGCAGCCAAAGGTGAATCCTTCAGCAGATTATTGCCATTGGTGACATAAGCCATGTGATGCTTGTCATGGTGAAATTCCAAGGTTTCCTTGGACATGTAGGGGCCAAGCGCATCATAGGCATAAGGCAAAGCAGGAAGTTCGAGGGCCATGTGTATCTCCTTTTTCTGAATGGTAATAGTCTAGTCGCGTGCTCTTTAACGTGCAAGGAGGGAACTTGTTTCATTAGCGCCAATTTATTATGTTTGGACAATGACCAACTCCTATCAACTGGCACTTTATACCTTCGGAATTTTCAAAAAGCCGTCAAATGATGCGGCCAATGATGGCTTTCATCTCCGCAATGACCCCATTCTCAAACTTGTTGATGGCGCGCCGGGAATGATTGCGCGTGCTGGTTATGACGGTGATCCGGGCTCCGCAAGCTGGGGCAAGCAAGTCTACCCGCGCTTCTATGTAGAGCAAGGTGATGGCTTTTCGCCATCGACATTATCTGTGTGGCGCGATTTGGAGTCCCTTTTCGCGTTCACTTATTTTGGTTTGCACTCTGAGGCGCTCGCGAAAGGGCGCGAGTGGTTCAAAAAACCTGAATGGCCACCTTATGTTTTGTGGTGGGTGAATAAAGGCCAGTATCCAACTTGGGCTCAAGGCGTTGAACGGCACGAACACCTACATGATCGCGGCCCAATGGCTTTTGCGTTTACTTTTAAGGCAGCGTTCAATTTTGACGGTGGGGCTCTAAGTGTTGATTTGGCGCGTGCGAAACAGATTGCAAATTCGGCTGATGTTGCAATCAAGCCCTGAACAAAGGAATGCCTGAAATACCCATTAGAAAAATACCAAATGTTAGGATCGCTGCTGTTGCCGCCGCTGCCCAGACCACGCGCTTATCTCCGCTCAGCGCTGCCAGTGGAATGAACTGTGCCGTATGAAGCCCGACAAAATGCGCCACCCGTAAATCGCCGCCGGTGGTGGACCAACCAAAAAAAGTTAGGCCATGCGCATCGCTTAGCTCGCCGCCCACCCAATGGCCAGATTGTTGGCCCATATATGCGCCTGCGACGGTGCCAAGTATCGCGCCCAGCATCAAGCCCAAGGCGGCAGCCTCTCGCCAGAGACTGCGCTGGCCTTGGCGCCAGATTTGCCAGCCGATGAAAAATGCGGCTGCCGTCATCGAAACCGCGCCAACACCCATTAAGCTGTAAGCTATGGTCGAAAAAATGGTAGAATAGTTGAAATGTGAGGTGAGGCCGAAAGCAGCGCGAGTTGCGATGTAAATGGTTTCCGCCCAGGCCGCCACCACCATAGTGTAAACAGCGCGATAAGTACCGCGCGTTTTATGTTCAAGTTTGGTGAGCGCCCAACTCACTGTAGCGAATTGAATTGCAACGGCGAGAAAGAATTTGGAGGGTTTGTCCCACACGTCCACACCATTGATGAGGCGATGATCAAACCCACTGAATACCAGCATCAGCGTGGCTAATAGCAACATCAGCCAAACTGAATTCCACAACCAAGCATGGCCGTTTCGTATGTCATCGATCAGGCCACAAAGCCTGCTCTCGCGAAAATTCAAAGCTGTGGGTGAAGCGCTCATGCGGCAATCTCTCTTTTTGCTAATCCAGTGCGCAGAACAATAAAAGCTAAATAGCCAGTCGGGCCGAACAAGAAAGTGAGAGGCAGCAACGCCAACAGAAACCAACGCGAGATACCTCGGTTCATCACTTCGCGCGCAATCAGTGCACCGATGAAAAGATCAAAGGCGAGATAGTGCACCCAGCCCGCCAGCGCCACCCAAGGCGTGGTGAACAGCAATTGGACATGAGCCAGTGAGTCAAATCCACCTTCGGCGTTAAAGAAGAAAGCACCGATCAAAACTGTGTAGAGTATGGCCAAGCCGAAGGGCCATAACTGCCCCGCGATCACATCGCGCAAGAATGGGCGGTTGAGCATGACACCTGCTGCCAAGATCAGCCAACCGGCCATTGCGGTAAAACTTGCCAGTTGAAATACAATATCCGCAGTCATCAGACCTTCTCCTATCTTTACAGCGAAAACATATAATGCTTATTAACCTGACGCTGTCAACATATATTTTGACGTTGTAAAGATAAATTGCCGAGCTTATACAAAGTCCGTGGCAAAAACCTATCATCACGGGGACTTACGCGAGCAGTTGCTCAATGCCGGAGAGCAGGCCTTGGGCGAAATGGCAATCGAGCAGGTCACGCTGCGCGAAATTGCCAGGCGCGCCGGCGTTTCCCATGCCGCACCCAAACATCATTTCCCCAGCCTTGGCCATTTGCTGGCAGAGATTTCGGCGCGGGGCTATCAGCGCTTTGTCAAAGCGCTGGATGAAGCCGCCACCGCTGCTGCCGATCAACAGGCCGGTTTAATCCCTGATCAACAAGCTGAAACTCGGCTGCTTGCCATGGGTCGTGCCTATTTGCGTTTTGCTGAAAGCAACGCTGCCGCCTATCAGCTCATGTTTGGCCAACGCGTGCACATGGTGATGACACCACATCTGATCGGCGCATCGTATGCCGCTTGGTCGCAAATCGTTGCGGCGGCTGGTGCCGTCGTTGGTTCAAACCATGCGGAAGCAGGTGCCTTGCATGCTTGGTCTTGTGTGCATGGACTAGCCACGCTGAAACTTGCAGGTCGTGTGCCACCGGATTTGCCTCGGCACCACATAGAAGAGCAAACTTTGCAGATGATGATGAAGGGGATAAAATCTTGATGGCCGATTATTGGACTCTCGCGGCGCTTGGTGGCGTTGCACTGGTTGCAGGCTTTGTGGATTCAATCGCTGGCGGTGGCGGACTTCTTTGTGTGCCAGCACTTTTGTTGTCCGGGCTTGATCCTGTTTCCGTGTTGGCTACCAATAAACTGCAAGGTTCATTTGGAACGGCATCAGCCACATATGCATTTTGGAAAAGGGGCGCACTTGAACCAAAACGTCATTTCGTCAGTATACTGACGTGTTTTGTGGGCGCTGCTCTGGGCGTTGCCGCCGTGAGCTATGCCCCCAAACAAATGCTGTCAATCATCCTGCCGCCAATGCTGATTTTAATTGCGTTGTATTTTGCCTTCGCGCCAAAGCTCAGCAACCAGGCAACAAACCCCAAGCTACCGCCAGCCGCCTTTGCTTTCGGCTTTGGCCCATTGCTTGGTTTTTATGATGGCATCTTCGGCCCCGGCACTGGTTCATTCTTCATGCTGGCGTTAGTTTCACTTTTCGGTCTTGGCATCGTTGAAGCGACGGGCCGTACCAAACTGTTTAATTTCACCACGAACATCGCAGCGTTGTTGATCTTTGCATTGGGTGGAAAAATTGTGTGGATCACCGGCTTGGTGATGGGTGTGGGCCAACTCATCGGCGCACAAGTGGGCGCAAGACTGGCGATTAACAACGGCGCTGCAATCATTCGACCGTTGTTGGTTGTCGTTTGTTTGGCGATGGCCGCAAAACTTTTGTTTGCGAGTTAGTGCCGCGTTATCGCAGCGGATCAGGTTTTTAGGCGTTGGAATCAATGCATCCACCATTTCCCAACATCAACTTTGTGGGAGCGGTATAATTCACGAGTGCCCAAATGTTCGCAGCTTGTATCTATAGCACTGCGCAAATAAAGAAGATCCGCTTCATCGAAGCTGTAATAATAGCGCCAGTCACCCTCCTCACAAGTTTGCTTGCTAACATGGGTGCGAATGGATTGGGCATCGGGGCCAAGAGTGATGTCATCCGGCGAAATTTGGGTGGTGAAGCCCAATCTCGGATCGCCAACGGGCAGACCCACAGGCTGCACCAGCCCATCGCTAAACTCAAATAAACCCGCGTGATTTTGATCGCTGCCACAACAGGGCGTAACAATCACATAATCGCGGCCCTTGGGGCTTTGAAGAATGTAAATTCAACAGGAGTGCCTGATACCATGGACAATCGCGCTGCATCGCGAAGTTGGATTGGAACCTGCGCCAACTTGGTGAGAATTATTTCCTCACCCAAAGCCATTTTCGGCCAAGCCATTCCATCCGCGTAAGCAGGGGATGTGAATTCAATCATCATAAGTGCGAAGGCAAATACGAATTTTTGTGCAGTTAAAGTCATCAAACAGGCTCACGGTTAGGCGCACTGGCGTCACCTTCACCCAGCGGCAGTTGCATATAGACTGTATCTAGCCATATGCCCTTTTTGCGACCCACGGATTTCATCCGACCAGCCAATTTAAAACCCAACTTTTCATGCACAGCAATGGAGGCAGGTTCACTACCACCAATCACGGCGATCATCTGCCTGAAGCCGCACGCCGTTGCGTGTTGCACCAACTCTTTTAGCAATGCAGCGCCAATGCCGTTTCCACGCTGGTCTGCCAAAACATAAATTGAATTCTCGCAAGTTGACGCATAGGCGGCGCGCTCTCTAAATTGCGTCGCATAAGCATAACCCATCACAGTTCCAGAATTCTCTGCCACAAGAAACGGCCATCCCCGGGCACTGACCGAACTGATCTTCTGTCGCGTTTCTGCCAAACTGCGCGGCACAGTGTCGAAACTTGCAGTCCCGTTTAAGACGTGATGCGCATAAATGTTCTGAATAGCCTCGGCATCTTTTAACTGAGCGGCGCGAAGCACAAGTTCCATCACATAAATGCCTGTATCCCGGTTTGCGCGCGACCCAAGATCAGCGCATGCACATCTGCGGTGCCTTCATAAGTGTTCACTGTTTCGAGATTCACCATGTGGCGGATCACATGATATTCATCGGAAATGCCATTGCCGCCGTGCATGTCGCGCGCCATGCGTGCCACATCCAGCGCCTTTAAACAGTTATTGCGCTTCATCAATGAAATGGCGATGGGCGAAACTTTTCCAGCATCAAGCCCGCGGCATAGAGCAAGACACCCTTGCAGGCCCAGCGCAATATCGGTTTGCATTTGTGCCAACTTCATTTGAATAAGTTGCGTGGCCGCCAGTGGCCGCCCGAACATTTTGCGATCAAGCGTATATTGCCGCGCCCTATGCCAGCAGTCTTCTGCCGCTCCCATCACGCCCCAGGCAATGCCGAGCCGTGCCTTATTCAAACAAGAAAACGGTCCACCCAAACCTTTGGCATGAGGTAGAATAGCGCCGTCCGGCACTTCCACGTTGTCGAGAACAATCTCACCAGTGATTGAGGCGCGCAGTGAAACCTTGCCCTTGATCTCTGGCGTGGAAAATCCTTTCAAGCCCCGCTCAACCACAAAGCCGCGAATATCATCCGCTTCATCCTTGGCCCATACCACGGCGATATCTGCAACTGGCGAATTGCTAATCCACGTTTTGGTTCCGTTTAGCACATAGCCAGCAGAAGTTTTCTTGGCTCGCGTTGTCATGGCGCCGGGATCAGAACCGGCTTCAGGTTCGGTGAGGCCAAAGCAGCCGATCATTTCGCCTGTGGCCAGCTTTGGCAGATATTTAAGCTTCTGCTCTTCGCTGCCAAATTCTTCAATCGGATGCATGACCAGCGAGTTCTGCACACTCATGGCTGACCGGTAACCTGAATCCACCCTCTCAACTTCGCGCGCCACCAAACCGTAAGCCACTGAGCCTAAGCCAGAGCCGCCAAATTTTTCTGCCGTCATCATGCCGAGAAAGCCCATGGCCCCCATCTCGCGCATAATTTCTTTGTCAAAGCGCTCTTCGCGAAAAGCCAATTTCACCCGCGGCATCAGCTTGTCTTGCGCAAACGCATGGGCGGAATCGCGGATCATCTTTTCTTCGTCAGTCAATTGACTGTCGAGATTGAGTGGGTCTTGCCAGTTGAAATTCGCATGTTTTGTCATCTGTATCTGTTCACTTAATCAGCGCGCTCAACGCTTTAAATTCCGGCGTTCCAGCTTTTTCGGCCAGTTCAAACACGGCCATTTCGGCATTCACAACCTGCACGCCATGATGACGCAGACGCGGCCATGCCAATTCCGCAGATTGGACCGAGCGTGACGAGCATGCATCTGCCACCACGAAAACTTCAAAGCCCGCCTGTTTCAAATCCAGCGCGGTCTGCAACACGCAGACATGCGCTTCAACGCCACACACAAGCACTTGCTTGAAACCGCTATCTTCCAGCGTTTTAAAACGGCTGCGAATTTTCTCATCGCGAAGGCCCGAAAAAGAAAGCTTTTCAAACACCGTCGCATTCTTGCTTTCCAGCTCCGGAACTGTGGGGCCAAGACCCTTGGGATATTGCTCTGTCACAATCAGCGGCAAATCGAGTTTTTCGGCCACGCGCAAAAGCAGGCTGCATTGCCCAATCACGCGTTCAAATTCGTGAATGGCAGGCAGCAAGCGCTCTTGCATGTCCACCATCAATAAGCAGGAACGAGCCGCTTCAATCAACATCCATGCCACCTGATACTTTGAGGCCGAAAGCATAAGCTTCCGCCACCTCTTTCAATTGTTCAAACCGACCCGAAGCGCCACCATGGCCGGCCGTCATCACGGTTTTGAGCAGCAGCAGATTGCCATCAGTTTTGAGTCCGCGCAACTTTGCCACCCATTTGGCGGGCTCCCAATAGGTGACTCGCGGATCGGTTAGCCCGCCTACGGCCAGAATATGCGGATAGTTCTGGGCTGAAACATTGTCCACTGGGGAGTAAGCAGCGATGTTTTCATAGGCCTTTTTGTCGACAGTGGGATTGCCCCATTCCGGCCACTCAGGCGGGGTGAGGGGCAGCGTGTCATCCAACATGGTGGTTAGCACATCAACAAAAGGTACTTCGGCGATAATGCCCCGCCAAAGCTCTGGTGCCATATTGGCAATAGCCCCCATCAGCATGCCGCCAGCGCTGCCGCCTTGCGCAATGATGTGTCCTCGTGATGTGAATTTCTGTGCGATTAAATAACGCGCCGAAGCAATGAAATCTTTAAACGTGTTTTGCTTTTTCTCCAGCTTGCCATTTTTATACCACTGCCGACCTTTTTCTTGTCCGCCGCGCACATGGGCAATGGCATAAACAAAACCACGGTCAACCAGCGAAAGTATGGCACTATTGAAGCTTGCAGGCATGGACATGCCATAAGAACCATAGCCATATAGCCACATTGGCGCCGTGCCATCCAGCTTTGTTGTCTTGCGGTAAAGCAGCGTGATGGGGATCATCTCACCGTCATGGGCGGGAGCAGATACACGCCGCGCCACATAGTCCGCCGGATTATGCCCCGATGGAATGATCTGGGTTTTGCGCAAAATGCGTTCGCGCGTTTGCATGTTGTAATCATAAATTTGCGAAGGCGTCGTGGGCGATGAATATGTGAATCGCAGAATTTCAGTATTGAACTCCCGCATTTCGCCAAAACCCAGCGAATAGGCCTCTTCATCAAAAGCAATCGTATGTTCAGCGCCGCTTCGCATATCGCGCACCACAATGCGCGGCAGAGCGTTTTCACGCTCTAAGCGCACGAGATAATTTTGAAACACACCAAATGCGACGAGAAAAATCCCAAGTCGATGTGGCACCAAGTCTTTCCAGTTTTCGAGAGCCGGATTTGCCAGCGGCCCTTGCACCAGCTTGTAATCTTCTGCTCCACCCGCATTGGTGCGGATGATGAGGGTTTCTTGCCAATCTTGCACATCATATTCAATCTGGGCTGTACGTGACACCACCAAACGCGGTTTGGATTTGGGCTTGGCCAAATCAATCAGTAAAACTTCAGAGGTTTCATGGTCATGAATGCTGATTGCAGCAAAGCGTTCAGAGGCAGTTGTTCCAACTGAAGTGAAGCGGCCAGTATCTTTTTCATTATGTACCAGATTGTCATCAGCTTGCTTTGTGCCAAGGTGGTGCAAATAGGTTTTCAACGGGCGGTGATGTTCGTCCTGCACCGTATAGAAGAAGCTTTTGCCATCGGCAGCCCAAGCCACATCGCCAGATGTGTTTTTCAATTTGTCACGCCTGTCTTTGCCAGTTGCTAAATCACGAATACGAAGCTCATAAAATTCTGAGCCTTTGGCATCAGTACCATAGGCCGCCAGCGTTTGATCTGGTGACAGATCAGGCGATTCCATGTGGAAATAATCGTGCCCCTTGGCCAGCGCATTGGCATCAAACATCAATTGTGCTTTGCCGCCCGCTTTTGGTTGGCGATAATACAGGGGATATTGGCTGCCCTTGCGGAAACGCGTCTGGTAAACCCACTCATCTTGTGGGGCCGGCACTGAACTATCATCGGCCTTGATGCGGCCTTTCATTTCTTTGAACAGCTGCTTTTGCAAAGCTTTTGTGTCCGCCATGGCGGAATTGAAATAACGGTTCTCCGCCTCCAAATAACTGCGAATATCCTTCGGCAATTTGGCCGGGTTATGCATCACCTCTTGCCAGTTTGCGGCCTTCAGCCATTTATAGTCATCATGCTTTTTAAAACCGTGCCAGGTTTCAACAGTAGGAGCACGCTTGGCGATTGGACGCTTAGATTTTTGAAGCGTCATTTTTCAGACTTGAATTTAAGTGCAGCACCATTGATGCAGTAGCGTAGGCCGGTTGGCTTTGGGCCATCGCTGAACACATGGCCAAGATGAGCATCACAATCGGCACAATGAACTTCGGTGCGCTTCACGAAAAATTTGCGGTCAGTAGAAGTGCCAATGGCGTCGGCCGAAGCTGGTGCATAAAAACTAGGCCAGCCTGTGCCTGAGTCAAATTTGGTATCAGATGGAAACACGGGCTTGCCGCAGCAAATGCAGTCGAACATGCCTTTGCGCTTCTCATCATTCAAAGGGCTGGTGAAGGCCCGCTCGGTGCCATGTTTGCGCGTAACTTGAAAGCTTTCGGGCGAAAGCTCTTTGCTCCACTCAGCATCGGTTTTTTCGATTTTGGCCATGATAGCACCTGATTTGAAACATGTATTTAACCCGCCATTAACCATGCTGGCAACCTTAGAGAGTGTAAAGCCCCAAAACGAACGCAGTTAATCCTCTGTGAAACCATTTGGCGCTTTTGTGTGGTTCTATGAACGGAATCAACGAATCAGCTTGGCCTTCGCCAGACATGGCACAGCCCACGGCAGCGCCGCGCCGGGTCAGCGCTGACTCGTTCCGTCGCCTTACTTCACTGCTGAAAAAGCTTGAGCCCATTACGGTTGCGGTTCCTGATCTAGCGCCGGTTGTTATCCCTTTGCCTGTAATAGCTACGCCAGTTGAAATTGCGATTGCGCCTGCGCCGCTCCAGCCGGAAGTTGTTGCTGAACCCGCGATAATTGTGCCGGATGCGCCGATTGAGATACCTACAACACCCATTGAGATATCTCCATCTGCTGTGGAAGTGCGAGCAACTCTGCCCGAGGAAATTCCCAGCATTGAACTGGTGGCTGAGCCTGCACCCGTCGTTGCAGAAACTCAACTAATCATTCCAGATCCGCCAGAGGCAGAACTGCTACAGAGCACTATACCAGAAGCGCTGTCCGCGCCGTTAGCTGAGGCAGTTCAGCCGCCAGCTGTGGTGCCAGTTCAATCGCCAGCTGCCGTGCCAGTTCAGCCTTTAAGAGCAGCCACAAGCCTGCTGCGTCGCCAATCTAAGCGTGACATATTTGATGAAATTCCAACCGTTCCTAAAACCAAAGTGCTGGAGCAACTTAGCCCAGCGCAAGATGCAGAACAGTCTGAGCTTGCCCGCTCTTTGATCGATATGATGTCAGGTGCAGGTGCTGGCGGCGGCCAGCCGCATGAGCGCGCACTCGCTGCTGATACCTTGTTGCGAATGTTGCCGCGCCTCTCACAAAGCATACGCGTGGTTTTGGCGCAGCGCCTTTCGATGATGGATACACCACCATCTTTTCTGGTTTCGAGGCTTTTGGTCGATCAGGATGTTACAGTCTCAGGCCCATTGCTCGAAGATTGCATGCAGATTGCTGATGAAGATCTCTTCCCGGTAATAGACCAGGGCAACCAAGAACAATTGCGCATGGTTGCCCGCCGTAGGCGTCTGAGCCGCGCCGTGACCGAAGCTTTGGTAGCGGGTGCGGATGTTTCTGTGTTGTTGACGTTGGTGCGCAATGCGGCGGCTGAAATTCCACAAGACGGCTTTGCAGAGTTGGCCCGTGTTGCGTCTGAAAATCCTGAATTGTTGGCCCCATTGTGCATCAGGCAGGATTTGCCAATCCATACGGCCTTTGAATTATTCTGGACTGCGCCAGTGCAACTGCGGCGCTATTTGCTCACCCGCTTCCTGACGGACTCTGAAACTCTCACCCGCATCTTGCGCATCACGATGAAGGGCGAAGAGGGTGGCACATCATCTATTTCGGTTGAAGACGTGGGTGCCGGTCTTCTGCAGGCTTTGGCTGGACAAACGGATGAAGCGGCAATGAAGGTGGCGGCGGCTGTCAAAGTGACTCCTGCCACAATCGAACGCATTTTTGCAGACTCCTCTGGCGAGGCCATGATGGCATTGTTAAAAGTTGCCGGCATTTCGCGTGCGGACTTGGCGACCAATTTGCCAAACTTCGTTGTTGGAGAACATCCATTGATTGATCCAAGTCGCAACTTTGAAGAACTTCAAGCGGTGTTTGACCAGCTTTCCTACACCAAAGCCCGAATCCTTCTCACGTATTGGGATTGGGCCAGCAACAAGAGCGGCCCTTACGCCACGCATCACTAGCGCTTCGGGCGAGCACGTGGAATCACGTGAGAAGTGAAAGCTGCGCCAATTGAGTCAACGCAAATAAAGTTCCATCAGATTCCGTGAGACTCTTGCGGATCAGCTTTCACGGATTCATAAGCATTGCATCGGATTGCACCTGCTGATTCGGGAAACTGGGTGGAAATGAAGTTAGGTATTGAGAATAACGCATTTCGTGCGCAGCTCATTGTGCCAGAACATCGGCAGCTGTTTGATTATTGGCTGGAATGCTGTGCCGGTCGCAGCATGCCTTGCCGCTCAGAAATTAGCCCCTTGCGCATCGGCAAGCTTCTGCCGGGAATTTCCATCATCAATGTGGCCGAAGACGTGCTGAATTCAACCTTCAGGCTTGCGGGCACGAGACTGCGTGAAATCCATGACCGTGAAATCACCGGCCAAACGCTTGATGCTTTGGATCTGGGACAAAAGCGCGATTATTGGTTGGCTGCATATCGCCGCACGGCTGATGAATGCCTACCATCGCAGGGCGTATTGAAAGGCCCGCGGTTACACAAGGACCATTTGGTACAATATTGGCTGCGCTTGCCTCTGGGGCCCGTGGGTGCAAGCCGCGCACAAATGATTTTAGGGCATGACCATTTTGCCGCCCTGCCAGTTGCTGAACAGCGCGAATTGCAAAGCGCCTAACTTATCCGTGGCCAAAAACGACTATTGACTTTTCGTTCTCAGTTTGTTCTATATATTCCTATAACAGGAATATGCACATGGATCATATAATCGCCTCTGAAAGCCCGCTGCTTCGCCTTTTGCAGTGCAAAGATCAGAAGGGCCATTCCTACATTGATGCCAAACAATTCGCTGCCGGAGAGCGTCTGCGCGCAGATTTTGAGCGTGCTCAACTATCGGCGCGCGTCACCAGCGCTTATGCGCCTTCCTCAGGCTCAGGGGGTCGCCACTGGCAGATGAGTGATAATTCCATTGAGCGTATGAACTTAGGTGCCATGGATGCAAGAGATCGCCTGCGAGCGGCGTTTGAGGCGGTGGGGCCAGAACTGTCTGGTGTGCTCTACCAGGTCTGCTGCCTCACTGCGGGCTTTGAGGCGGCTGAAGCGATACTCAATTTGCCACAGCGTTCGGGCAAGGCCGTGTTAGCGCTTGGTCTCACAAGGCTGGCGCGGCACTATGGTTTTCTGAAAGCGTATCACCCAAAGGATGGCACCAAAATATCGCATTGGGCGATGGATGATTATCGGCCAGCGATCCCCACTGGAATGATTAGCCTTAGAAAGGCACCATGAAATTAGCCATCAGAGATTGCGAGTTGATGGTGCTGCCAATGCCGCCGTAGCTGGCATCAAGGCCGAAACTGATGCCCTTGGCATTGGCCCAAGTTGCACCGATTGATGCCTTGCCAGAAAGCCCTTGCGTGTCTGAAAAGCCAGCCAGTACATTGTTGCCCAAAGCATAGTTGGCTTCACCAGAAATGTAAGGCGTGAGAGTTGAGCCATTGGCCAAAGCGATGCCGTGCGAAAGTTTTACGCCAGGTGCAATCACACCAAGCGACAGTGTCTGTGCGGCATGGGCAGTGGCCGCACTATCGGTATAAGCAGCTTGCTGCTCAACCAAGGCCGTGCCACGCACGTATGGCTTGAACGAAACGGGGTCATTGCCAAGTTCATAAGCCGCCAATACAGAGCCTGCGAACCGCTGCGCGCTGAATGAACCGGTGTTGCCACCAGTTACAATGTTATAGTTGAGCAAGGTTCCATAAACCCGCGCATCAAGGTGCAGGCGTGAGGTTAGTTCGCCAGCCACAAAGCCACCAACCGTTCCGCCAGAACCGCTCAACTGTGCTGGGGAGGTATCTACATAGTTGAAGTTTTCATAACCGCCGAATAAGCCAAAAGCCTTATTGTCTTCAAAACGCCGTGAAATACCAAAGAGGCCGTTGAACTGATCACCCGTCTCCGTGCCAAAGGCATGGATGTAACGACCTCCGGCCCACAAGCGCCAAGCGCTTTCGCTGACCATGGTGTGTGGGGCATCTGCTGCTGGCATCACTTGGCCCTGTTGGTCAGGAGCCACCATCATGGTCACACCATTGGAGCCGCCCGAAACGGGGCTGAAGGTGGAGCCAAGTGAGCCGCCAATCACGCTATCAAGAATATAGATGATGTTGTAATTGGCATTTTGGCCTGAGGTCTGTGCGCCAGAGGTTTGGATATTAGAACCAGTGCTGGCCGCAGGGCCAGGCGTGCACGACCAACTTATCGACCATGGAGGCGTAAGTCGGTAGACGATGCCAAGCGCATGAGTGGTATCGGCGGGCACGACATAGCTGCCGGTATCACCGACATTGGATATCGAGGGGCCAAGATACGTCCTCGTCGTGTAGTCAAAAGCTGATAACACTGGAAGTACAGGGGTAGGTCCGGCCCCAATGTTGGTATAGGTGATCGTATCTCCAGCATGAAAGCCAATGCCTCTGGTGCCGGGTGGAAAAGGATCGGTTGTTGTCCACGTCCCATGCACAGCAGCACAGCCTGAAAGGGCAGCAGTCGCATGTGCTTGTGGTGCAGCGAAGACCATAGCAGTGGCCAGCGCCAACCATGACCAATTCATCATTGTGTGATCCCCAAATCACTTTCTGTTAACCATGTTATTGAATCGTGCTTATTCCGCGATTCAATAAGAGAGCCTTAATTTTGGGGATTATTCGCGCTATTTTTCAACCGCATACGCCTTAATGCGCTTCACCATTGATGCCACACCATTAGAGCGTTGCGGCGTGAGGTGTTCAGTGAGGCCGAGTTTGGTAAAGGCATCTTGCGCGTCATAAGCAACAATTTCCGCTTTGCTCAATCCTTTGAACATCAAGAACACCACAGCAATGAGGCCCTTCACAATCAGCGCATCACTATCGCCGATCAGATTTAAAGTGTTGTCTGGCAACGTTGTGGAATGAATCCAAACTTGGCTGGCACAGCCTGACACTTTTGTGGCGGCGGATTTCAACGCCTCATCCATAGGAGGAAGCTCACGGCCAAGCTCAATCACATGGCGGTAACGGTCTTCCCAATCATCGATGAGTTCAAAATCAGAAACCAGTTCAGCAAAGCTTTGCGTCATGAAAAGGGAGATAGCGATGCGGGCGGGTGATGACAACCCTGTGGGCCTATTCCTCAGACGCGCGCAGCAAATCATTGATGGTGGTGGGCTTGGGATCATTCAGTGTGGCGAGACGCAAAGGCGCTTGGCCAGGCTTGCTATGGGCCACAACCAAGGTGGGTTGTGCGGGCTGATTGTACCATTCATAGGCTAGCTTTGCAGAATATTTGGCTTTAGCCTCAGCTTTTGAATAGATATAATAGCCAGTCACGCACACTTGTGGGCGACGCTCACAAAAGCTCTTCGCGTCGGCGACTGTTTCAGTGGCAGCATAAAGTGTGGCCATGGTTGAAGCTTGCACGGAAGGCTCCCCTGCCACATTCTCGGTGGCAGGCGGCGAAGGAAGCAAATACAATATGCCCCCAAGCACAATAGCTTTACGCAACAAACCCATTTTAAACACGTCCGGTTTTTGGTCTTCTTAACCACTATCCATAGCAAAAGTGCCTTTCAGCCCAGTTCAAGCCTTATAGCGCATTTGAAGCAACTTTACCGAAAAACCGTTGGGTTTGATTAGCCACCTGTTAACTTTGCAAGGGCAATTTACCACTTATTCGGATTTGGGGGTGCCTTTGGCCCGCGTTAAGCTCGTTAAAGATGTGATTTTGGATGATGGTTGGAAGCTAAAGCCCGTTTCGGCCTTACTTTTGCTGTTGGCTGGCGGTCTCAGCGTGATGATTGTTTGGAATGCGCTGGCTAATCAAAAGCATCAGGCTGCTACCACAGCTGCAAACGCTCCAGCATCTGGCGAAGTTATTGTCTTAAAATATGACCCGCAAATTCAAGAAGCACAAAGCGAGATGCTGGCACTTGGCGTTTATGCTGGCCCGGTTGACGGGGTCTATGCCCCGCGCACCAAGCAGGCCATCGAAACCTATCAGAAATTGAATGGCCTGGAGCAAACCGGCGTGGCCACGCCTGAGCTTATCAACCACATGAAATTCACTCACAAAGTGCAGGCGGCTGCGCAGTTCACAGGGTCTGTAACGCCAGCGGCGGTTGATCCGGTTTTATCGACCACACCGCAAGCAGCCGCAGTATATGAAAAGGCTGCTGCAGATGCTGCAGATGCCGCCAAAGCCAAAGAGCTTGCCGTTAAAAAGGTGCAACTGGCCCTTGCTAGTCTTGGCTACAAGATTAAGAAAATGGATGGGCAGGTGAGTGCTGAAACCCGTTCTGCTATTCTCAAATATCAGATGGATAATGGCCTTGATATGAGCGGCACGGTAGATAAGGATCTCACTGCGGCGCTGAAGGTGGACTAATTTTCCAACAAAAAACCGCCGGATTGTTCCAGCGGTTTTTAAAATCTCTGAATTTCAGAAGCTGGCAGCTTACATGCCGCCGGTGCCGCCGCCGAAGCGCTTGGGCTTTTCAATCTTCTTGGGGGGAGGCAGTAAACCTTCGCGTTGCAACTTCTTGCGGGCCAATTTGCGGGCGCGACGAACGGCTTCCGCAGCCTCACGGGCCTTCTTTTCTGATGGCTTTTCAAAAGCGCCACGTAGCTTCATTTCACGAAAGATGCCTTCACGTTGCATCTTCTTTTTGAGCACCTTCAGTGCCTGATCGACATTGTTGTCACGAACTATAACTTGCAAGCGAACCTCGAATTTTGAAGCGGTTAAAATTATTAAAGGGCCGTAATACGGCCCGAAAGATGGCGCGTCCTATCACAGGCCGCACGTCCCGGCAAGACGATTCAGACTTGCTGAAAGGGATTTGCGTAAATTAAAAATCTAGGCTCGCCTCGGGCTAATCTTGTTGAAATGCCCCATTTTCCGCCCCGCCCTGGCTTCTGACTTGCCATAAAGGTGCAAACCCACCTGTGGCAGTGCCGCCAAAGTAGCCCAAGCATTTGATTCTTCGCCCAAAAGATTGGTCATCACCACATCACTATGGCGCGCGGCGGAACCCAAGGGCCAGCCCGCCACGCAGCGCATATGCTGTTCAAACTGGCTTATCACACAGGCATCCATCGTCCAATGACCCGAATTATGTACGCGCGGTGCAATCTCATTCACATAAATCACAAAATCGCCCACGAAAAATTCAACTGCCATAACGCCCACATAATCCAAAGCCTCGGCCATACGTTGGGCGACGAATACCGCCTCTGTGCTGAGCATTTCGTCAATCTCTGCGGGCACACTGGACGTGTGCAAGATGCCAGTACGGTGAACATTTTCCGGCACATCATAGGCCGCAAATTGCCCATCAGCTCCGCGCGCGCAAATGACTGAGACTTCCTTTTCAAAGCGCACAAAGCTTTCGAGAATAGCACTTTGGCCCTTCATGGCGGCAAAGGCGTGAGGCAAATCATCCACACTGGAAACGCGTGCTTGGCCCTTGCCGTCATAACCCATGCGAGTGGTTTTAAGAATGGCGGGCAGGCCCACTTCTTTGGTGGCAGCTTGCAACTCATCCAGTGAATTAACAGAACGGAATTCAGCGGTTAGCGCGCCCATTTCCCGTGCCAAGGTTTTTTCTTTGATCCGGTCTTGTGACACCGCCAAAGCTTTTGAGCCGGGTCGTACTGGCTTTAATTTTTCCAGAAACTCCACCGCTTCAACCGGCACATTTTCAAACTCATAAGTGATGGCATCAACTTCGGCGGCAAATTCGAGCAATGCATTTTGATCATCGTAACGCGCCACAATATGCGATGCGCAAACCTGAAACGCGGGGCTATCATGCTCTGGCGCAAAAATGCGGCACTTCAGCCCCAGCCGCGCGGCAGCCAATGTCAACATCCGCGCCAGTTGCCCGCCACCCAATATGCCGATGGTCGAACCCGGTGGAAGCGCCTGCATCAGGCCTCTTCCTTTGGCGCAAGACCAACGGCCGCCGCCTGCTTGGCGTTCCATTCTTCGACCCGCATTGCCAGTGCATCATCTTGCAATGCCAAAACGCGCGCCGCTAATAATGCAGCATTGATAGCGCCCGGCTTGCCAATGGCCAGAGTGCCCACTGGAATTCCGCCTGGCATTTGCACAATCGAGAGCAAAGAGTCTTGCCCCGACAAGGCTTTTGATTCCACCGGCACACCAAACACAGGCAGCGTGGTGAGCGAGGCTGTCATGCCCGGTAAATGTGCAGCTCCACCAGCGCCCGCAATAATCACTTTAAACCCTGCGGCTTTCGCGCCCTTGGCGAATTCATACATACGTTCGGGTGTACGGTGCGCCGAAACAATCTTGGCCTCATGTGAGACACCAAGCGATTCTAAGGTTTCAGCGGCATGTTTCATGGTGGCCCAATCAGATTGACTGCCCATGATAATTGCGACTTGTGGTTTCAACGACGTGTCCCTTTATGCAATAATATCTGGCAATAGCATGTTTTCAATTTGGGCGATCTTGTCTTTGATGCCAAGCTTCATCTTCTTAAGTCTCTGAAGTTGCAATGGGTCTGCCTTGCCGGAGAGTTCAAAGACCCTGATAGCATCGTCTAAATCACGATGCTGCTCATAAAGCCCGTGCAATTTGTTACGCAGCTGAACGTCTTGCAGCGTGTCCATGCAAATATGTTAACCCTGCTGACTGATGGTTTGTGCATATCTGCTCTAACCTCACGTTTCATGTTCGACAAGAGGCTTGTTCTATGTCATCTTTCTGTCATCGCGTTATGTCGTGATTTGCTAGAGTTCTAATGTGTCCTTTGAAGGAGATTGGAATGAGCCTTAAAAACCACCTGAATGAATTGGTTTTGAAACACCATGCCTTGGAAAAAGAGCTGGCTGATGCATTAGGGCATCCTGGCGTTACTGATTCCATTGTTGCTGAGATCAAGAGGCGAAAGCTTCGGGTGAAGGATGAAATTTCCAAGATTGAGAAAGACTTGTCAGTCGCCGCCTAATCAAGTTTTCGGCTGAAGTAAGTCCCAGCGGTTGGCGTAGAGGTCTTCAAAAACCGCTACTGTCCCGTAAGGTTCGTGGCGCGGCGCTTCAACAAATTTGACGCCAGCTTTGAGCATAGACTTTTGTTCAGTCTGAAAATCACTGGTATGAAGAAAAAATGCAACGCGGCCTCCCGCCGCTTTGCCGATCTGGGCGATTTGCTCCGGCGTGACGGCTTTGGCCAAAAGGAAGCGTGCACCGGAATTTGAGTCTGGCCCAATCACAATCCAGCGTTTGCCGCCGCCCATGTCAGTATCCTCAAACAGCACGAAGCCCAATGCATTTTGAAACCACGTGATGGCTTCGGCATATTCGCGCACAAGATAAGTGATAAGGGCGATGTGTTTCATGAACGGTTCAATCCCAAAATTGTCGTTAGCGCCTTGCTCGCTGACTTTGCGTCTTTTTCCGCAAAGCCATGAGCGACAAATGCTCCTGAAAAATCAACTCGCTTGAGCTGCGAAACGAAAGCTTTGAGATCAACCGCACCTTCGCCCGGCGGCACAACGAGGCCGCTTGCATCAATATCCTTTGCATGGGCCAAAACCACATTTTGGCCGAGCAATTCAAAAGCCTCCGCCATGATCTGGTCTTGAGTCGCTAAGCCATCAGGCCCGATCAAATTCGCAGCATCAAAAATAATTTTGAGTTGTGATGATTGCACCTCATCCAATAAGCGCCGCGCAACTTTCGCGTCTCGCACCACATTGCCGGGTTCTGGCTCAATCGCCAAAGTTAGCCCATCCGCCAACGCCAAGAGTTCATCAAGTTCAGAGCTAAAAACGCGCTTAGCCTCAGGTGAATGATTGTCGGCATGAGGGGCCCACATATTTTTCACATCACGCGATCCGGTGCACAGCGAAATAATACTAATGTTCATAAGTTTTGCGGCCTTCACTACGTTCACAAACTTCACACGTTGCGCTTTGCGGTAAGCAGCATCCGGATGCGCCATATTATAGGTGCCTGAGAGAGCGACCAGCGTTACGTCATGCTTGGCGGCATCGGCCTTGGCCCGCAATATGACATCTTCAGGCAATGCCGCAGGCAGGCTTTCCAAACCCAATGATGAGAGGTTCAATTGTGTGCAGGAAAAGCCATCGGCCTTTATGGCGGCAAAAACCGCTTCACCCTTGACTGCATAAGTACGTGAGAAAATGCCAGCCAGCATTAAACTGGCCCACTCACATCTTTCAGCGCCACTGGCTTGTTGGTTCGCACGGATTGCGCAATGGCGACCATGGCGCGAATGGATGCAAGTCCGTCTTCGATAAATGCCCCGCGTGATTTCGCCCCGCTCAAAACAACATCGGCAAAGCCTTCAATCTGGCGGCGATAAAAATGCCCGTCAGCGCCCAATACGCGCGTAGTTGAAGCTGTGGCTTCGCGGAAAATATCCACTTCGCTGGATTTATAATACCATGGATTGAAAATCTTGCCCGCAACACTGCCGTTCTGGCCATAAAGTTGAAAGCCCTCATGCCAGTCACCTCTTATGGCCACGGTGAGATCGAGATGGCCCAAGGCGCCGCTCTCAAAATCCACATCCACAAACCAGCACATAGCGCCAAAGCGCTCCGCCAGCCGGGCATTCACCGCTGTAATCGGCCCGCCGAGAAAGCGCGCCAAATCAACCAAATGGCTGCCATGGGCCAACATGTTATAGCGTTGTAAATCTGCCTTGGGATTGCCTGCTGGTTTCAGCGCATTGGCCCCAAGCCGCGCCAACGGCTGCACCGCATCTGTCATCGAATAGCGATGTGTTGAATCACAATACCAAGCCTTCAGCGCCAAAAGTTGACCCATTTCCTTGGTGACAAACTCATGCGCTGATTCAATACCAGGATCAAAGCGCAGCATATGGCCCACCTGCAGAATAAGGCCACTTTTCTTCACGTCCTTGGCAAGCTCTTCAACTTCTTCAACCGAAAGCCCAATAGGCTTTTCGCAAAAGACATGCTTGCCGGCGGCAAGTGCTTTATGTGCTGCTGGAACATGAAAGGCATCGGACGTTGCAATAATAATCGCTTTGATATTCTGGTCTGCCAGCATCACATCAAAATCACTATAGATTTTTTCAGCATCATAAAATGTGCCGAAATGTCTGGCTAAACCTTCATCACGGTCACACACTGCAGCAAGGCGTGTGTTCCGCCCCTTTTGTACGGATTCTAAATGTGCAAATTGCGCAATCGGCCCACAGCCAAGCAAACCAATGGGAAGGGTTATGGTATCTTTTTTCAACGGCATGAATCGAACCCTATCATCTATGTTGGTCTAGTAAAACGATCTTTGAAATCTGCGCTATTTGATTGCTGACTACAGGCATGGTAACCCACGGCAGAACCCTCAAACCGCAATCAACTAAGGCGCGCATTTGACCAATCCACCGACAAATCTTGTATCCGCGCCCGAATTTATTTCAGCTATGGCCCAGCATGTTTCTTCGGTGTGCGTGGTCACCACGGTTTTTGAAGGAAGGCGTCACGGCCTCACCGCAACGGCGATGTGTTCGGTCTCGGCCGAACCGCCTCGGTTGCTGGTGTGTGTGAATAAATCCGGCATGAGCCACGAAATGCTGGGCAAATCCGGCATGTTCTGCGTGAATGTTCTGTCTGAACATCAAGACAAAATTGCCAAAGGCTTTGCTGGCCTATTGGGCAAAGATTTTGACCGTTTTTCGCTGGGTGAATGGAATAAGTTGGTGACTGGTGCTCCCGTATTGGCCGGAGCGGCGGCGGCATTTGATTGCCGCCTTGTGCAAGTGATTGACCAGTTCAGCCACAGCATCATGATTGGTGAGGTGGTGGCTGTTGCTAGTAAATCTCAAGACCCACTTCTTTATGGAGCGCGTAAATTTCGCAGCTTGCGAAAAAGCAGTGCCGAGACAACGGGAAAGACCGAGGAACTTCTACTCGATTAAGACGCTGGTATTTCAATAAAGCTAGCGAATTTATCGCCGCTCAGGCTTGCTTCCCACAGCATGCCAAGTTGTGGCTTGGGCAGCGCAAATTCAGCAATATTTCCGCCGCGTGTGAAAATTATGGCTAACCGTCCGGCCTGTGTGGCTGAACCAAGTGCCAAGCTAAGACTACTGGCATCCTTATCTTGCCACTCTTGTGGCAATAATTCTTGGCCGTCTGGTGAGAGCCACACAATATCGCGCACTGGTGACGGGCGCGCGGCCGCACCCGTCAAAAACGCATCGGCAAAATAATCACGATGCGTGAACCGCAATGTGTTGAGTGCCGCCACAAAATCAATCAGTGATTGATCGGCGTTTTGCCAATCGCGCCAGGTCAATTCATTGTCTTGAGCATAAGCATTGTTATTGCCGTTTTGGCTGCGACCAAATTCATCGCCAGCGGTGAGCAAGATTGTGCCGCGTGCTAAAAACAAACTGGCGAGCAACGCATGCACACTGGCCATAGGATAGGGATCGACCCAACACACTTCACCATCACTGCCATCGCGGTTGTTCTCACCATTGGCTAAGTTTTGTTTGTGCGCAAAAGTCACCACATCGGCCAGGGCAAAGCCATCATGGGCCGCCACAAAATTAATTGAGGCCGATGGCTTGCGGCCGTCGCGATCAAAAACATCAGATGAACCGGCAAGCCTTGTTGCCAGCCTGGGCCGCGCAGCAGCATCTCCGCGCCAAAAGCGCCTCACATCATCGCAGAAATGGTCGTTCCATTCCAGCCATTGTGCAGGAAAATTGCCCAGCTGATAACCACCGGGCCCAACGTCCCAAGGTTCAGCAATGTGAATAAGGTGCCCCAGCACAGCATCATTATTAATCGCCTCAAGTAGAGGCGCATGGACATTAAAGCCATCGGCTTCACGCCCCATCACAGGTGCCAGATCATAACGAAATCCGTCAATGCCACATTGCAAAACCCAATGGCGCAATGTTGCGATTACCAAATCAATCGAAGCTGGCTGGTCTAGTGCCAACGTATTGCCGCAACCGGTGTCATTCACCAACACGCCCTTGTTCATGCGAAAATAAGTGGCGTTATCGAGCCCGCGTAGAGAAATTGTGGCCCCGTCGAAATCGCTTTCGGCAGTGTGATTAAAAACCACATCGAGAAACACCCGCAACCCAGCGTCATGCAAAGCCCGAACAGTGTCGCGCACTTCGCTAATCCCGCCCGGCGCAATGGAAGGCTCTGGTGCCATCATGGCTACGGGATTATAGCCCCAAGCGTTGCGCAATCCCGCCCGCGCCAAATGCCGCTCATCACTCCACGCGGTGATGGGCATCAACTCAACCGCATCACAGCCAATGCGTTTGAAATGGGCAATCACCGCTGGATGCGCCAGTGCCGCAACAGTTCCGCGTTGTTCAAGCGGCACATCAGGGTGTAGTTTGGTGAACGCCTTCACCGGAACTTCATAGATGAATTGTGGCCTGCGTGGGCTTAACGGCTTTACGTCGGAAAAGGTTTTGCGCATGATGCATTTGGGCATGAATAAAGCTGTATCTGTGCCGCGCATCGCTAACTCTTCATGCCAATCACAATGCGCGGTAATCTCGCGTGCATAGGGATCGAGCAACAGTTTGCTCACATCAAATCGATGGCCAGCGATTTCGTCCCATGGCCCATCAGCGCGAAAGCCGTAAAGTTGGCCATCTTTCACGCCATCGACATTGAGCGCAAAAACATCTGCGCCCACTTTGTTCATCACCAAACGCCGCTCAACGCCTTTGTCAAATAAGCACAGTTCTATGCGCGTTGCATTACTGGAGCGCACCGCAAACTGCGCACCCTTTTCTGTCAACACTGCACCGAGGGAGATTATTTTACTCACGTAATAACTGTTGGCCCTTTGCGGCCTGTGCGTGATTTAATCTGCGCCACATCATCGGCATATTTAATAAGTGTTGCTAAAGCAGACTGGGTTTCGAGGCCCAGCTGCTTGTTTTCAAACTTATCAATATACAGCCGCAAGGTCGCCCCGGCAGTGCCGGTGCCAGAGAGGCGATATATAATGCGCGAGCCATCTTCAAAGATCAGCCTTATGCCTTGCGATTTAGAAACGGAGCCATCAACCGGATCGAGATACTCAAAATCATCAGCCGTGGCAATCACACCACCAGCGGCCTTTGCCCCTTTGAGCTTAGGAAACTGCGCACGCAAATCAGCCATCAATTTATTGGCGGCCTCTGCATCAACTTCCTCATAGTCATGGCGCGAATAATAATTACGACCAAATTCGCGCCAATGGCCTTCCACAATTTCTTTTACAGAAAGCTTTCGTTTGGCAATGATATTGAGCCACAGCAAAACCGCCCAGAGCCCATCTTTTTCACGCACATGGTTGGAACCTGTGCCAGCGCTTTCTTCGCCGCAAACGGTGATGCGGCCCGCATCAAGCAGATTGCCGAAGAATTTCCAGCCCGTGGGTGTTTCATAACAATCAAGTTTCATTGCCGCTGCCACTCTATCCAATGCCGCACTGGTGGGCATCGAACGCGCCACACCCGCAAGGCCCTTGGCATAGGCTTTGGCGAGATGCGCATTGGCGGCCAACATGGCAACAGAGTCTGATGGCGTCACAAACACGCCCTTGCCAATAATGAGGTTACGATCGCCGTCGCCATCCGAAGCCGCGCCGAAATCTGGCGCTGCGGGCGACATCATTAAATCATACAAATCCTTGGCATAAACCAAATTTGGGTCAGGATGGTGCCCGCCAAAATCCGGTAATGGCGTGCCGTTCACCACGCTTCCTACCGCAGCACCCAAAGTCTTTTCCAAAATCGCGTGAGCGTAAGGCCCAGTGATGGCAGACATGGCATCAAAGCGTAAGTTGAAGCCGCCCTTGATCATCTGTGCAATGACGTCAAAATCAAATAACTGTTCCATCAGTATTTGATAATCAGTGACCGGATCAATCACCTGAACGGCCATCGCGCCCATTTGGGTTGTGCCAATGCGAGCGAGATCAACACCCGCGCCGTCTTCAATTTTATATTGGCTGATCTTTTTTGTGTTGTCATAGATAGCGTCAGTCAATTTCTCAGGCGCAGGCCCACCATTAGAAGCATTATATTTTATGCCGAAGTCGCCATCCGGCCCGCCGGGATTATGACTGGCTGAGAGGATAAATCCACCAAAGGCCTGATACTTGCGAATGATGTTTGAAGTCGCAGGTGTTGAAAGCAAACCGCCTTGACCCACAATCACTTTGCCAAATCCATTGGCGGCGGCCATGCGAATGGCAATTTGAATCACGTCTTTGTTGTAAAATCGGCCATCACCACCCAACACCAAGGTCTTGCCCGCAAAACCTGAAAGTGCATCGAACACCGATTGAATGAAATTCTCGGCATAGTGAGGCTGTTGGAACACCGTCACTTTTTTTCGAAGTCCCGAAGTGCCGGGCTTTTGGCCGTCGAAGGGTATGGTTTTTACGATCATGATTTCACCTTAATGGAGCGAAATAATTTTGCATAACGTGCAGCGCTACGGCCCCAGCCCAATTGGCCCTTCATGCCGGTATTCTGCAGCCCGCGCCAAGCAATTGGATCTGCGTATAACGCAAATGTGCGATCAATTGCATGTTCCAAAGCCTCTAATGTGACGGGTGAAAACACAATGCCGGTTGCGGAACCTGCCGCAAGGGCAGCATCATTGGCGTCAATCACAGTATCGGCTAAGCCACCAACGCGGGTGACTAAAGGCACGCAGCCATAACGCAGGCCGTAAAGCTGGGTTAGGCCGCAAGGCTCAAAGCGCGAGGGGATGATGATGCAATCAGCCCCAGCCTGCATAAGATGAGAAAGGTTTTCATCATAGGCTGTGCTCATGCCAACCCGGCCCTTGTGGCGCGCTGCTGCCGCGCGAAAGCCGGCTTCAAGTGTCACTTCGCCAGAGCCCAACACCACAAGGCGACCGCCACGCGCAACGATGCGGTCAATTGCAGCGAGCACAACGTCCATGCCCTTCTGGCCAGTTAACCTGCTGACAATGCTAAACACTGGCCCATTGCCAGTTTCCAAGCCAAACCGCTTTTCCAGCGCGCGTTTGTTTTCGGTGCGCTCCGCCATCGATTTGGGGCTGTAGGTTTTAGCCAAGCTTTTATCAGTGGCCGGGTTCCACACATCAAGGTCAATGCCGTTTAATATGCCATGCAAAGCTGATGCGCGGTGGCGCAACAATCCGTCCAGTCCCATACCGTCCTGAACCGTCTGAATTTCGCGCGCATAAGTTGGGCTGACTGTGGTGATGGCGTCAGCAAGTGCAAGACCTGCTTTTAAGAAGCCAACACCGCCGTAGTATTCCACGCCCTCAACTGAGAACGCGCTACCCGGCAGGCCGAGGCTGGGAAAAAGTGAAGCCGGAAAATTGCCTTGAAAAGCGAGATTATGGATAGTGACCACACATGGCGGACCACCAATGAATTTCACATAGGCTGCGGCCAGTGCCGCTTGCCAGTCATGCAAATGTAACGCGTCGAAACCCTGTTCTCGCCCCAACAGTGCGGCCACTTGTGATAAGGCCCCGAAGCGTTGTCCATTGTCTGGCCAATCTTTGCCATCAGAGCCTAGGTATGGGTTACCACCACGCCCAAATAAATGTGGCGCATCGAGCACTAAAAGATCCAAGCCATAGGCTTTGCCTGCAATCACTTTGGCAGCACCGCCCTGCAAATCTTCAAAGCGCTGTACAACTTGTGTGTCAGTAAGCCCCTTTATTACCACAGGATAGCCCGGCACCAGCGTGATGACATTAAGCCCCTCAGGCGCCAATGCTGCGGGCAACGCTCCTGCAACATCCGCCAACCCGCCGGTTTTTATCAACGGATAGAGCTCAGAGGTAACGGCAAGGATCTTCATGGCGTGGATTTTCTATTTAGCGGGCAGGGCATCAATCATCGGTTGGGTGATCAGGCAGATGCCTGAATCAGTGCGCCGAAAGCGCTTGGCATCAAGCACCGGATCATCGCCCACCACTAAGCCGTTGGGAATTCTCACACCGCGATCAATCACCACTTTTGAAAGTCTGGCATATTGCCCAATATCGACATAGGGCATGATAACGGCCTCTTCTACCTTGGTATAAGAATGCACATGAACGCCAGTGAACAACAGGCTGCGCCGCACATGACCGCCTGACACAATACAACCGCCAGAGACGAGTGAAGAAACCGCCGACCCACGCCTTGTATTGTCATCATGCACAAACTTAGCGGGCGGAGAGACTTCTGAATAAGTCCATATCGGCCATTCTTGTGAATAAAGATCAAGCGATGGTAAGGTATCACACAGATCAAGATTGGCTTCCCAATAAGCGTCCACCGTTCCAACATCGCGCCAATAAGGTTCACGTTCGAGATTTGAACGCACACAGGATTTTGCAAAACGATGCGCCACAGCTTTTCCGTGTTTCACAATCCACGGAATGATATCCTTGCCAAAATCGTGGGATGAAGTCTTGTTAGCTGCATCTTCCGCCAACAATTTCAAAAGATAATCAGTGTTGAAAACATAAATCCCCATGGACGCCAAAGCCATGGATGGGTTGCCGGGAATTGTCGGTGGGTCCTTTGGTTTTTCAACAAAGCCAACAATTCGGTCTTTCTCGTCGACATGCATCACACCAAAGCCGGTGGCTTCCATTTTGGGCACCTCGAGGCAGCCCACTGTAACATCAGCACCTTGGTCAACGTGCTGGCGTAACATCAATTCATAATCCATTTTATAGATATGATCGCCAGCCAACACGACAATATATTTGGGGCGGTAGTCAGAAATTATGTCAGCGTTCTGGTGAACAGCGTCGGCTGTGCCGAGATACCACATATCTTCAGACACGCGCTGGCTCGCAGGTAAGATATCAAAGCTTTCGTTGCGCTCTGGCCGCAGGAAGTTCCAACCCCGTTGCAAATGGCGGATCAAGCTATGTGCTTTATATTGTGTGGCCACGCCAAAACGGCGAATGCCGGAATTGAGCGCATTAGACAAAGCAAAATCAATAATGCGGGTTTTGCCACCAAAATAGACCGCAGGCTTGGCGCGCCTATCAGTGAGTTCCATAAGCCTGGAGCCTCGTCCACCAGCTAGAACATAAGCCATTGCTTCACGCGCTAAGGGCGCATCGCGACGCGTTTCAACCATCTTAATCTCCCTCCAATTCTAGAATGAGTGTCGCCATTGGCGGCAACGTGAGGCGGCCACTGGCGGGCCAACCACCACGCGGGCTGGCCAAACCGTTGACCACCCCGGCATTACCTTTGCCCGATCCTGCATAATGTGCCGCATCAGTATTGATCCGCTCATGCCAACGGCCAGCCGCGGGCAGGGGAATCTCATAGTCTTCACGCGGCACAGGTGTGAGATTGGCGATCACCACAATGGGGTTCTCTTTGCCACCGGAATATCTCACCCATGCGAAGACTGAATTGGCTTGGTCATCGCCAATCAACCATTTGAAACCCTCGGCCTCACAATCGCGCGCATAAAGGGCTGGCCTTGAGGCATAAAGTTGATTGAGATCACGCAGCAAGGCCTGCACGCCCTTGTGCGGGGCGAACTCATTCAAATTCCAATCCAGCGACTTATTCTCGCTCCATTCATCCCACTGCGCGAACTCTTGGCCCATGAACAAAAGCTTCTTGCCGGGATAGGCCCACATGAATGCGTAATAGGCGCGCAAAGCCGCAAATTTCTGCCAATCATCGCCAGCCATTTTACGAAGGAGCGAACCTTTGCCATGCACAACTTCATCATGGCTGAGCGGCAGAACAAAATTTTCGGTAAAGGCATAGAGCAGGCCGAAAGTGAGATCATTGTGGTGAAACTTACGGTGCACCGGATCACGCTGTAAATATTCAAGCGTGTCATGCATGAAGCCCATGTTCCATTTAAAACCAAAACCAAGCCCACCCATCGAAGTGGGTTGCGACACACCCGGAAAAGCGGTGGATTCTTCGGCAATAGTCACAATGCCGGGATGCTTGGCGTAACACACCTCATTCATGCGTTTGAGGAAGTTTATGGCCTCAAGATTTTCATTGCCACCACGTTCGTTGGGCACCCACTCACCGGATTTGCGCGAATAGTCCAAGTATAGCATTGAGGCCACGGCATCCACGCGCAATCCGTCAATGTGATAACGATCCAACCAAAACAGCGCATTGGCAATGAGGAAGTTTTGAACTTCTGTGCGGCCGAAATTATAGATCGCAGTGTTCCAATCTGGGTGAAAGCCACGACGCGGATCTTGATGCTCATAAAGTGCTGTGCCATCAAAATGCGCCAGCCCAAATTCATCCGTTGGGAAATGTGCTGGCACCCAATCGAGGATTACGCCAATTCCGGCCTCATGCGCTTTATCAACAAAATAGGCAAAATCATCCGGCCTGCCAAAGCGCGAAGTTGGTGCAAACAAACCGGTGGGTTGATAACCCCAGCTTGGATCGAATGGATGCTCGCTGATTGGCATCAGTTCGATATGTGTAAAGCCCATCCACTGCACATAAGGTATCAACTGCTCCGCCAATTCGCGGTAGTCGAGCATGGTATTGCCTTGTTTGCGCCGCCAGCTGCCAGCGTGAACTTCATAGATCGACATGGGCGAACGGCGCGCATCACGCTTGGCGCGCGCCTCCAAATAGGCAGCATCATTCCATTTGAAACCATCGGTGCGCCAAACGCGAGAAGCAGTGCGTGGGCGAAGCTCTGCCGCAAAGGCGAAGGGATCAGCCTTCAACGGCAGCTTATTACCACCACTGATCAATTCAAATTTATAAGTTGTGCCTTCTTTTAATTCCGGAATGAAAATTTCCCACACGCCGGTGGCGCGTTTGCGCATCGGATTTCTGCGCCCATCCCAGTTGTTAAAATCACCAATAACTGAAACGCGCTCAGCATTAGGTGCCCAAACCGCAAAGTGAACCCCCGCAACCCCTTCGTGGGTGATGAGATGCGCACCCAATTTATCATAGAGATCGAAGTGAGAGCCTTCGGCGGTGAGATAGTCATCAATCTCACCCAGCACTGGCCCAAAACAATAGGGATCAATAATATCCCAGCTGCCGCTCGAATTATGGGCTTTGAGGCGCAGATGTTGGCGCGTTTTTGTTTTTAAAATGCCTTCAAAAAAGCCGGCACCATCAACTAATTTTAACGCGCCTAGCGAAACGCCATCGAGGCTTTCGACTTCAACTGTTTCAGCTCCCGGCATAAAAGCCCGAGCCACGAATTCTTTGCCATATTGGTGAATTCCCAAAAATGCAAAGGGGTTCGCATTGCGTCCAGAGACGACCGCTTGGATTTCATCATGGCTGATTTTCTCAGCTCTCACTTGGATACTCCGATATACTTACGACCTGACTAGATGCTAATTCGCAGGACTTGGCAAGTACCCAAACGTCATTGAACTTTAATGCGCCTCGACGCCCCAAATGTCTTTGGCATATTCTCTAATCGTGCGGTCAGATGAGAACCAGCCCATCCCAGCTACATTGAGCAGGGCTTTGCGGTACCATTCTGGCGGGTTATTCCACAACTGGTCAACTTTATTGAGGGCATCCGAATAAGGTCCAAAATCAGATGTGACCATGAACCAATCAGATTCGGTAAGGTTTTCAACAAAGCTCCGATAACGCGTTGGCTCTCCGGGTGAGAAAATACCACTAGCTATAGCCGTCAGAGCGGTCTTCAAATGAGGCGAGTGGTCAATCACATCCGATGGCTTATGGCCAACAGCGCGACGCTCAGCCACTTCCTTTGCCGTTAACCCGAAGATGAATATATTGTCATCGCCCACTGCATCTTTGATCTCAATATTGGCGCCATCCAAAGTGCCGATGGTAAGTGCGCCATTCATCGACAGTTTCATATTTCCAGTGCCAGACGCTTCCATGCCCGCAGTTGAAATTTGTTCAGACAGATCGGCTGCGGGAATGATTGTTTCAGCCAAACTCACATTATAATTAGGCACGAACACCACTTTCAAAAGATCTTTGATCTCAGGATCAGCATTCACAATGGCACCCACATCATTGATCAAGCGGATGATATTTTTCGCCGCCCAATAACCCGGTGCTGCCTTACCAGCGAACATTTTAACGCGTGGAACCCAATTGTTGTTAGGATGGGCTTTGATGGCAAGATAAAGTGCCACGGTTTCCAAAATTGCTAATTGCTGGCGCTTATATTCATGGATACGCTTGATCTGCACATCAAACAGTGAGGTGGGATCAATCATAACGCCACAACGCTCATGCACCAATTTAGCTAAACGAATTTTAGCCAAGTGTTTGGCACGGGCAAATTTATCCTGCATTCCGGCGTCAGAGGCAAAGGCCTTCAGGGCAACAATCTTAGCATGATCATCTAAAAACGCCGGCCCGATGGCGTCGGTTACTAATTGCGACAAGGCCGGATTGATCTGCTGGAACCAGCGGCGTGGTGTAACGCCATTGGTCTTGTTGTTAATCCGTCCGGGGTAAAGCGTGTTGAGATCACGGAACACGGTTTGCTTCATTAATTCCGAATGAAGCGCTGAAACACCATTCACGCTGTGTGAACCAACAAAGGCCAATTGACCCATGCGAACGCGCTTGCCATAAGCTTCGTCGATGATTGAAATCGCCGCGAGATATGCAAAGTCAGTTTTGTCTTGGCGGTGCGCTTCATCCATGATTTCCGCATTGATGAGATAGATGATCTGCATATGGCGAGGCAGCAAGCGCTCCATCAATTCCACCGGCCAGCTTTCTAGAGCTTCAGGCAAAAGTGTGTGATTGGTATAGCCACAAGCCTTGCGCGTGATGGCCCAAGCCTGCGTCCAGCCCATGCCATGTTCATCCACCAGCAGCCGCATGAGTTCAGCGATTGCGATAGAGGGATGCGTGTCATTCAAATGAATGGCGACCCGTTCAGCCAAGTTTTCCAGCGTGGGAAATTGTACAAAATGCCTCCGCACAATGTCTTGCAACGAGGCTGAGACGAAAAAATATTGCTGTCGCAAGCGCAATTCATGGCCCGATGCACTTGAATCACCTGGATAGAGCACGCGGTTGATTGCTTCTGCCCGCGCAGCCTCAGCCTGCGCGCCCATGTGGTCACCCGCATTGAACGCGGCAAGATCAAGCACATGTAAAGGCCTTGCGTGCCACAAGCGCAAACTGTTCACGCGTTTGGCCCGCCAGCCTACGATCGGCGTATCATAAGCCATGGCAATGACGGTGACTGCCGGCTCCCAAACTGCACGAGAGTTTGTGCCAGAAACTGATCCGCCAAACCCGACGTTAAATGTGCGCGTATGACGCACCACTTCCCAAGGATTGCCATTTTCAAGCCAAGTTTCCGGCGCTTCGGTTTGTTGGCCGTGGCTTATGCCTTGTTCAAACAGACCGTGACGATAGCGAATGCCATATCCATGGGCTGGTATATCCAGGCTTGCCATGGATTCCATGAAACAGGCCGCTAGACGGCCCAAGCCACCATTTCCTAACGCTGCATCCGGCTCCAGCTCTGCTACGATATCCAGATCAACTTTTAAGGATGCAAAAGCCTCGCGCAACACATCCATGAGACCAAGATTATGCAGCGTATCACGCAGCAAGCGGCCAATGAGAAATTCCGCTGAAAGATAATAAACCCGTTTGCGCTGTGCGCCATAAGCCGCTCGCGCATTGACCAGCCATTGTTCAGTGACCCTGCCGCGCAACGCCAGAATTCCAGCTTCCAACCATTCCGCTGGCTTGGCCAATGCGGGCTCATGGCCAAGTTGTGTAATAAGTACGCGTTCAATTTGGACAGCGAGTTCAGTTGACGTGAGTTTCTGCAATTTCTATTTTATCCTATCTCGTTGTTCCAAGCCTAAAGGCTGAGGAAATATGACGAAAAAGTCAATGTTGCAAATTGACCGCGCTCTTTTCATCCAGCGCATAGCTCATTATAGCAATGCCCAAATAATAATCAGCGTGTCAGAGGATTCAGTGCCGCGCTGAAGCATCAAGGATAAAGTGAATGAAAGTAATTGTGGTTTGCTCCGGCGGCCTGGATTCAGTTGCGCTAGCTCATAAAATGGCGGCAGAGCATGAATTGCTTGGATTGGTCTCGTTTGACTACGGCCAGCGTCACAAAAAGGAATTACACTTTGCCGCCGCTTGCGCTCTGCGACTTGGCGTAAAGCATTACATCATTGATATGACTGATATTGGGCGCAATCTCACGGGCTCTGCCCTCACAGATAATCTTGCCGTGCCTGATGGACACTATGCCGAGGAAACCATGCGGATCACCGTCGTGCCTAATCGCAATGCGATAATGCTGGCAATAGCTTTTGGCGTGGCGGTTTCAAACAAAGCAGACGCCGTGGCCACAGCAGTGCATGGCGGCGATCATTTCATTTACCCGGATTGTCGCCCCGGCTTTATTGAGGCGTTTCAGGTGATGCAAAATCAGGCAATAGAAGGCTATGCTTCGGTCAAATTACTGGCACCATATGTGCATGAACCAAAATCATTTATCGTAACGGATGGTATAAAATACCAAACGCCCTTTGGCGAAACTTGGTCGTGTTACAAAGGCGGTGAGCGCCATTGCGGACGTTGCGGCACATGTGTTGAACGGCGCGAGGCCTTTCATCTGGCTGGCGTTGTTGACCCTACTGACTACCAAGACACTGACTTCTGGCGTGAAGCCATCCAGCGTAAAGCGTAATCAGGTTTGGATATAGCGGCTGAGCACTTTGTTGCTGATGACGTGAACGGCGGCCCGTAGAAGCATGGTCATCACGACGAGCACGATAAGTGCTGCGAACATCAAATCAATCTTGGCGCGGCCGTTGGCCAGCAACATAAGATAACCAAGCCCACGAGAGGCACCCACCCATTCGCCAATCACGGCACCTATGGGCGCATAGACCGCCGCAATGTTGAGGCCGGACGCAAGTGACGGCATGGCGGCGGGAACCTTTAAGTAGAACATCACCCGAAATGGCGGTGCTCGCATAATCTGCGCCAATTCCAACCAATCACTTCGCGTGCGCATTAAGCCATCGAAGAATGCCGATGCCACCGGAAAGAAGATAATCAGCAAAGTCATAACAATTTTTGAACCGAAGCCATAGCCAAACCAAAGTGTAAGAATAGGTGCCAAAGCGAAAATCGGAATCGCTTGGCTGAAAATCAACAGGGGCTGTAACAGGGCACGCACCGGCGAAGACCACGCCATGATAATGGCAACTGCAACCCCAAGTGAAACGCCAAAAACCAGCCCTGCCAGGATTTCAATGAGCGTGACCAAGGCATGATCGGCAATCAACGCCAGATTATTCCACAGCGCCAAACCCACGGCAATTGGTCCCGGCAAGATGTAAACTGGCAAGGCCAAGAGCATTACCAATATCTGCCACAAGATAAGTACAGCGACGCCAACCAGCAGCATCTTTGGAAATGAGCGCATCATGTTGCGCCACTCTCATTGTGCAAAAGTGTGAGCAGCTTCGTGGCAAATTTCATCACGTCAGGAGAGTCATAAGCGCGGATCACTGGCGTTGCAGGCGGTTTCAGAACTTGTAGCCCTGCTTTCGTCATCACCACAACACTGGTGCCAAGGCGCGCGGCTTCATATGGATCGTGGGTTACCAACACAACTGTGCGCCCGCTAAAAAGCCGCACTGACAATTCCTGCATTGCCGCGCGGTTTTTTGCATCGAGCGCTGAGAAAGGTTCATCGAGCAACATCACGGGCCGATCCTCCATCAGCGTTCGCGCTAAGGCCACGCGTTGCCGCTGGCCACCTGATAGCGTGTTGGGCATGCGTTGTGCAAAACCTGCAAGACCCACGTCATTCAACAGTTGTTTGGCGCGAACTTGGTCAGCTTTTTCACCACGTAACCGCGCACCTAACGCAACATTCTGCAAAATGCTTAGCCATGGCAACAGCATGTCAGATTGCAACATAAGTGCGGCACGTGCTCCCAAGGGTGCACCGTCGTTACAACTTATTGTGCCATCAAAAATCACACCAGCATCAAGCCCAGCCGACAAGCGCAGCAAAGTGGATTTGCCAACACCGGATGAGCCGAGCAGGCAAGTCCACGCGCCCGCTGGTGCTTCAAATTTCAACGGGTCGAAAACTGGAACAGCGCCATAACTGGCGCTGCCCTCTAATGTGATGGCGGGAGCTTTCACGGGGTTCCTTTATTCCGGCCCCAGATCAACCGCGATATCGCTGAGCGGATGATTGTTCTTAATCATTCCGGCTTTGCTCAAGAAATCCTGAAACCGTGCATAGCGATTGCTGTCTAGCCCGGCAGGCTCAAGCGACAGGCGTGGTATTGTATCAATCCACGCGCGGTGGTTCAACTCGTCTTGCAATTCCTTGGCGGTGCCGGAAAAAATCTTCCAGCTTTCATCCTGATGGTTCACAATATAATTTGCGGCCTCTTCAGTTGCGGCGAGAAATTTGCGCATCACGGTTTTGTTCATGTGATCGCGGTTGGCCACATAAACCAATTCGTCATATGCAGGCACGCCCACCTCTTCTGGGTTGAAGCATTTGCCTTTAACGCCTCCCAATTCCATTTGGGTGAGTTCAAAATTGCGAAAGGCCCCAACGACGGCGTCGACTTGCTTAGACATCAATGATGGCGAGATCGAAAAATTCACATTCACCAATTCAACATCGCTGAGTTTCAAACCCGCGGTGCTTAACATGCGGGTCAGCAAAACTTCTTCATAGCCAGCGAGCGAAAAGCCAACTTTCTTGCCTTTAAGATCAGCAAGAGTTTTAACTGATCCATCATCACGCACCAACAGACAGTTAAGTGGCGCATCAATCAGTGTACCAATGCGCACCAGCGGCAGGCCTTCATCAATCAGCAAATGAAGCTGCGGTTGATAGGAAATGCCGATATCGGCCTTGCCTGCAGCCACCATCTTTGGTGGATCAGCTGGATCGGCCGGTGCTACAATATCGACATCCAGCCCACGTGCGGCAAAAAACCCCTTTTCTTTGGCTATAACGATAGGGGCATGGTCTGGGTTTACAAACCAATCCAACATCACCGTAACTTTGTCATTGGCCATTGCCATATTTGGCAACAACAGGAACAACGCTAACAATAGTTTTTTCATGCTTCTCTCCTTAAAATTGATTGATCTGTATACGGATTAAAATTGTTTACCGGGTAACCTTCATCCATTCGCCCAACCTTGCTTCTGGTGCGGGGTTGAGAGTGATGTCAGTGACCACCGAAACAATGTCTGCGCCTGCTGCAAATACGCCGGCGGCGCGGGCGACACTCATGCCACCAATGCCCACAAGTGGAATTTTGCCAACTAGGCGTCGCCATTCGCTCAAACGCTCCAACCCCTGCTCATGCCATTTCATTTTCTTGAGAATGGTGGGGTAGATTGGCCCAAAGGCCACATAGTCAGGTGCGATTTTCAGCGCGCGCTCAAGCTCGGCGTGATCGTGGGTGCTGACACCAATTTTAATGCCAGCGCGGCGGATGGCGGGAATATCTGCGCTGTCCAAATCTTCTTGGCCCAAGTGAATCCAATCACAACCAAGTTCGATTGCCAAACGCCAATGATCATTCACCACCAACACGGCACCATGGGCGCGGCACAAATCACGCGCCTCAGATATGGCTAAACGCAACTCGCTTTCACTTTTGTCTTTCATGCGAAGCTGGGTGAGCTTCACACCCAATGGCAACATGCGTTTCAGCCAATCCACACTATAAAAAATCGGATAGAAACGATCCAACATCATGACAGGAATGCCTTTCCAATCACTGGCGTTGAAGCACTGGCCATGTCGCGGGGCTCCATTGGATCAGCATTTCGCGCCAAGTGGCCCGCCGTGATTGCTTTAGAAAAGGCTTCTGCCATAGCAGGCGGATCGCCAGCTTTCGCTACGGCGGTGTTGATGAGCACGGCGTCAAAACCCATTTCCATCGCCATAGAGGCGTGGCTAGGCAGGCCAATACCCGCATCAATCACCATAGGCACATCGGGAAATTGCGCGCGCAATGTGCGAAGCCCGTATATATTGGTAAGGCCAAGTCCCGTGCCAATTGGCGCACCCCATGGCATCAACACTTCGCAGCCCGCGCGCAAAAGCTGTTCTGCCACCACCACATCTTCTGTGGTGTAGGGAAAGACCTGAAAACCATCGTCAACCAGAATGCGTGCGGCTTCTACCAATTGGAACGGATCAGGTTGAAGTGTGTCACTGTGGCCAATCACTTCAAGTTTGATCCATGATGTGTTAAAAAGTTCTCGTGCCATTTGCGCCGTGGTCACGGCTTCCTTGACGGAATAACAACCGGCGGTATTGGGCAAAACTTTTACATTCAAGCTTTGAATGAGCGCCCAAAAATCCGCGCCCATTTTGCTATTGCCAGCTTCACGCCGTAACGAAACCGTGGCCACTGATGCGCCAGATCGTTTGAAGGCCTCTTCCAGAATGGCAGGCGAAGGATATTGCGATGTTCCCAACATCAAAGGAGAATTTAATTCAATGCCATAAAACTTCGCCATATCAACCTCCAGCCCGTGGCGCGACGATTTCAACTTTGTCGTTCGTTTTCAAAATGTAAGTTTCACGCTCAGTGGCTCGCACAAAATTGCCATTCACTGCGGTGGCATAAAGTTTTTTGACATAGCCGAGTTCAATCATGGCCGCAGATAATGTGCCTTGAAGAATGTCAATTTCTGCGCCGTTAAGAATGATTTTCATGCATCAACTCCGGTCTGCCACCACCAAACACAAGTGCCGCCACTTGCCTTGCCAAGGCAGGGGCCAATAGAAAGCCATGGCGAAAAAGCCCATTGGCATAGATAGTATCTTCTCTGCGAATAATGCGCGGCACATTGTTAGGAAAAGCGGGTCTGGCATCCACGCCGATTTCAAGAATTTCTGCTTCGCCAAAGGCTGGATGCAGCGCGTACGCGGCACTCAATAATTCCAAAATGGAACGCACGGTGGCGCGCGTGCGATCAGCGCTTTCAATCTGTGTGGCACCCAGCATGAAGACACCGTCACCACGAGGCACCAAATAAATTGGGATGCGCGGATGCAGCAGGCGGATCGGACGTGAAAGATTTATATCAGCACATTTTAGTAGAAGCATTTCGCCCTTCACGCCGCGCAAATCCTTAAGTGCATCGCGTGCACTCAACCCGCGGCAATCAATTGTGGTTTCGGCCGCCACGGCGGGCATGGTCTGAACCTCAACGCCATGTGATTTCAAATTTCTGGTCAAAATCTGCAATGCTTCACGCGGCGCGAGGTGAGCTTCCTTGGCGAAATAAAGTGCACGTGAAAAGCGCCCCTGCAAATCTGGCTCCAGCGCGCCAAGCTGTTCTTCGTTCAGCATCGCATGATCTGTGGTGCGCCGCGCAAATTGGTCAAACTCTCGGCTGTCGCGGCCAAGTGCCACGATAAGCGATCCATTGCGGGTCACATTAACGCCCTGCGCCGCCCACCAATCCGCCGATGCCTGCCCCAACCGCGTGACGATCTCTGGCGCAGTTTCGCCCTCACAAAAAGGTGCCAACATGCCACCCGCCCACCAGGAACAGGCATGGGTTCCAATCTCGCCGTGCGTGTCAAAAAGCTGAATGGATGCGCCGCGTGAAGCCAATTCAGTTGCCACGCAGAGCCCCGCCACACCAGCGCCAATGACGGAAATGTTCATGGCCACCACTCATGAAAATGGTGTACCGGCCCATGGCCCTGACCAACGTTCAAGCCATCGGCATGTTTGATCGCTTCATGCAGCCAATCGTGTGCCCGCGTCACGGCTTCATGCAGCGTCTTGCCCTTGGCCAGTTCAGCAGCGATCGCTGATGACAACGAACAACCCGTGCCGTGGGTGTTGCGCGTGGCAAGGCGCGGCATTTCAAACCGCAAATGATTTTGCGGCGTAACTAAAAGATCAACGCAGGTTTCCCCTTGCCTATGGCCGCCCTTCATCAAAACGGCAGCAGCGCCCTTGCTGCAAAGTTCCTGACCCTGCGCCAACATTTCAGCAAGTGACATTGCGGGGGAAGCCCCCAACAACTTGGCGGCCTCAGGCAAATTGGGGGTGAGCAATGTGGCGCGCGGCACAAGATGCTGGAGCAGGGCGCTCACCGCGGATTCATCCAACAAAGCGTCGCCGGATTTGGCCACCATCACCGGATCAAGCACGATGTGGCCTTGGAAGCTTCGCAACGCATCAGCCACTGCGGCAATAATTTCGGCCGTGGCCAACATGCCAATTTTGATGGCCTTCACATCCAAATCATCCAAAACGGTTTTGATCTGGGCTTCAACCATGGCGGCAGGGATGGCGTGAACGGCAGCCACGGTTTTGGTGTTCTGCGCAGTCACAGCTGTGATCACGCTTGCGCCATAAACGCCAAGAGCGGAAAAGCTCTTGAGATCAGCCTGAATGCCAGCGCCGCCGCCGCTGTCAGAGCCTGCAATGGTAAGGGCTATAGAAGCCATCGCTTGTCCTCGCATGGAGGAAAAGAGTGTGAGAACCCGATTGAGGGACTGCACCATCCGTTCCCTCCGCCGGCATTATCCGGATCAGGTTACATGGGTTGGCACGATCGCCTCTCAGCCTTTTGGGCACCCCAACAGAATGATTACATAATAGGTTAGTTTTCTCGGGTTATCAAGGCCTCATGCCAAAGCCCCTATAATCCTCACCCAACTTTTGATGCCGCGTTCAAAGCTGGTCAGATTATATTTCTCATTCGGGCTGTGGATGGCATCGTCGTTCAGTGCAAAACCCACCAACACTGAATCCATCCCCAGAATATCCTTGAAGTGGCGCACAATGGGAATTGATCCGCCGCTGCCCATCAACACCGCTTCTCTGCCCCATTCTTCTTGCAAGGCAGCCGCTGTCACGCGGATGAAGGCATTGTTCTCCGGCACTTCGCTGGCAGGAGCACCGCCACCTTTACCAGAGAAGCTGATCTTGGCATCTTTTGGCATGTGCTTTTTGGCAAATGCTTGAAAGGCTTTCAAAATCTTTTGTGGGTTCTGCTTACCCACCAAGCGGAAGGTGAATTTGGCATTGGCCTTCGCGGGCAATACGGTTTTCGTGCCAACACCTGTATAGCCGCCCCACATGCCGTTCACCTCAGCGGTTGGGCGCGCCCAAGTTTGTTCTAACAGGCTGAAACCTTTTTCGCCCGCCAAAGATTTCAAGCCGATACTGGCCAACAGTTTCTTTTCAGAAAATTTAAGCGCCGCCCATTGTTTTTTGGTGGCTTTGGGCAGGGGTGCCACGCCATTATAAAATCCGGGGATGGTGACCTTGCCGTTTTTGTCATGGAGCGCCACGATCATGGCGCTGAGTGCTTTAATAGGGTTGCGCGCCGGGCCGCCATAAAGGCCGGAATGTAAATCCAGCGCAGGCCCTGTCACTTCCACCTCCTCATGCACCAGCCCGCGAAGGCGCGTGGTGATGGCCGGGGTTTTGTCGTCCCACATATTGGTGTCACACACATAAGCGATATCGCATTTCAGTTCATCTTTATGCGCCTTGAGGAAAGGCACGAGTGAAGGCGAGCCTGACTCCTCTTCACCCTCGATGAGAAACGTGGCCTTAATCGGCAGCTCTCCCGCCACTTCAATCCAAGCGCGGGCTGCTTCCACAAAGGTCATCAGCTGGCCCTTGTCGTCAGAGGTGCCGCGCCCATAGAGACGGCCATCCTTCAAGACAGGTTCAAAGGGATCGCTGTGCCAAAGCTCTAAAGGGTCTACGGGCTGCACGTCATAGTGGCCATAAAACAGCGCATGTGGGGTTTTAGCCGTTGCCCCTTTGGGTGTGTAATGCGCCACCACCATCGGGCGTCCGGGTGTGGCGTGGGCCTTGGCCTCAAACCCCAAGGCAGTTAGCTCTTTCACCAACCACGCTGCTGCAGCATCACAGTGTTTGGCATAGGCCGGATCGGTGCTGATTGACGGAATGTGCAGCAATTCAAACAACCGAGACAGGCTGGCTTTTGCACCGGCTTGCGCCTTGTCAATAATGGGGGCGATATTCATCTTTACACCTCAAATAGCTTTACGAATCCGATTATGTGGGCCTAGGGTTTAGGCTTAAAAAGCATCTCCGCAAACTCCGGTTTAACCAGTGACTGAAACGGCGCAAAAATTCTTGCTTTCAAGAGACGGCCTGCAGGCGCAGAAGGCGTCTTCGCGCCTTGGCCGCTTCCGTAGGCGTGGCTATCAGCGCTTTGTTCTGTTCCGGAATTTTGTAGATTTCTCGCTACTGTGGAAGCGGCGCTGGTTCATCATTGCCATGTTGTTGGGATTTACGCTCATGGCAGCGCCCACGCCCACAGGCCTCACTCATGATGGGCAGATTGTTTTGTGCATGTCGCTGATGGCGACAATGCTGTTCATGACCGAGGCCATACCTTTGCCCACAGTTCCTCTGCTCATCATCGTGGGCGAGGTGACGCTTTTGCATCAAGACCCGACCAAAGTGGCGCAAAGTCTGATGTCGGATTCAGTGTTGTTCATCATGGGCTCGCTGATGCTGGCCGTTGCCGTCGTGAAACAGAGGCTGGATAGGCGTATCGCATGGTGGATTGTGCAGGTAACTGGCACCAATGTCTATGCCATCAGCCTGGGGGTTACTGCTGTTTGCGGTATGCTTGCGGCTTTCATCGGTGAACACACAGTGGCGGCCATGATGCTGCCGGTGGGCGTGACATTGATTACGCTCACCTCAGATGACCCCAAAAAAGTGCCCAATCTTGCGGCGGTATTATTATTCTCCATCGCCTATGGTTGCTCAATCGCCGGCGTGGCCACACCCTCAGGCGGTGCGCGCAACGCCATTATGATTTCCTATTGGAAAGATTTCTTCTATTCGGCGGCTGATCCGGCGACGCATCGTTACTTGGTGGATTACCTTCACTGGGCGCTATACGCTTTCCCGATGTTCTTGCTGCGCGTGCCTTTGGTGCCGCTGATGCTGATCATGACATTTAAGCCAGAGGTGAAAGATATCTCACGCGCCATTGCGCGCCTGCGCACCCAAGTTTCACTGCAAGGGCCGATGCGTGGTGGCGAGTGGCTGACAATCTTAATCTTCGCGATCACGATTGTCATGTGGGTTGGCTTTTCATCAAAACTCGGCATGGGCACCATCGCGATCATGGGCACAGTTGCATTCCTGGTTTTCGGCCTCGTGCGCTGGGAAGACATTAATGGTGGGGTGAACTGGGGCGTGGTGTTGCTTTATGCAGCCGCCATTTCACTCGGCATTGATATGAAAAACACCGGCGCAGCAGAATGGGTAGCAGGCGTGGCAATACATGGCTTTGCCGCCATTGGGGCAACGGGGCCAATCGGCTTTAATGCTGCTATTTCTATCCTTACCATCTTTGTTTCCAATACCATGACTGCCGGTGCGGCCGTTGCCGTGCTTGCACCAATCGTTCTGAAAACTTCGGTGGCCGCAGGGCATGACCCATTGCAAGTTGGCTTTATCACGGCAATTTCTTCGGCCTTTGGTGATATGACGGCAGCGGCCCAGCCTGCCTTCACTATTATTTACGCATCAGGTTTTTTAAAATCGGCAGACTTTTTCCAAATCGGGTGGAGGATGATGATCCTGTCATTCTTCATCCTTCTCATCTTATCAAAAGTTTATTGGCCAGTGTTGCAATGAAGTTTTTTAATCGCATCATATTGCCGGTTCGCCAGGAAGCCGCCGTTGCCCAAATCGTGGCCAATATCAAAGCGGAGCGGCGCTCGCGGTTCCGCATTCTGGCCTGCATTGACGGCACGGAGGAAGGCTTTATTTCTGTGCGCAAAGCGGCGCGCATTGGTTGTACCAATGAATGCGACATTATCATTCTTTATGTTCGGCCGATTGACCAAGGCCTACGCTCAGGTGGCTTGCAAGTGCGCCTCGCCCGCCAAAATATGATGGAGGCCGGCTTCGAATTGCCCGGCGTTTCATATTTGCGCCGCGCTCTTGAAATTCTGAAATCCGAAGGCTTGGATGTTTCCGATTGGAAGAAAACAGTTGAACACCAGGATGCGTTTGGTGATCCGGCGGGGGATAACAAAGTTGAATATCTTGGGCCCGATGGGCGCAGCGTTGTGCTCAAGCTCAAAACCGCACCCGATGTGGCGATTGGCATTCTCGATCAGTATGAACTTGGCCCCTATAACCTAATCATCTTGGGAGAGCCCTCGCGGTGGCGCGGTGAGTTCATGTCTTTCTTTGATTCAGGCGTGGTGCAATCCGTCGTCACGATTGCGCCATGTTCAGTGATGGTGGCCCGTAAACTAAATGAGCGCATGGGGTTCTTAATTGTTACCGATGGCACATTCCGTTCGATGCAGGCGGTGCGCCGCGCTGGCGTGCAGGCCCATGTGATGGGGCGTGATATTGCCGTGCTGTCGGTAGCAAAAAAAGCTGAAGGCGTGGAGGCGGCGCAAGAAGCTGTCACCAATGCCAAAGCCTTGCTCCGGGCGATGGGGATTACCGTCACTCACACGCAGGTTGAAGTGGGCGATCCTGCACAGCGCATCGTTGAGGTGGGCAATGCTTATGGCACCATTGTGGTGACTGACGAAAAGCGTACTCACTTGCAGCGCGTGTTTAAAGGCTCTATCGCCACCACAGTTGTACAAACCGCTGAAACTACCGTGCTCGATGTGAGGTGATTAGATGGCTGAATTCAAACTTCATTGCTTTGGTGAAAGCGGAAATTCCTACAAGGCGGCTTTGATGCTGCAACTCTGTGGGCTTGATTGGGAGCCGATAAAGGTTGAATTTTTCAAAGGTGAAACCCGATCACCGGAATTCAAAACCCGCTGGAACGAGATGGGCGAAGCCCCTGCGCTAGAACATCTCGGTAAAATTTTTACACAATCCGGCGTTATTCTTGACTATCTTGCCTCACTGACCGGAAAGTTCGGTTGGAATAACGATGATGAACGCCGCGAGATTTATCGCTGGATATTGTTTGATAATCATAAGTTCACTTCTTACATCGCCACGTTGCGCTATCTCATCACATTGATGAAGCAGCCTGAAAATGACGTGACCAAATTTTTGTTGGGACGCGTGAACGGTTCCATGAAAGTGCTGGAAGTGCATCTTGCAACGCATGACTTCATCGCCTGCGACCGGCCCACGATCGCTGATCTTTCAATCTGCGGGTATTTGTATTTTGGCGATGAACTGCCTTTTGAAATCACGCCACATGTAAAAGCCTGGAGCGAAAAAATAAAGGCGCTTCCTGGCTGGAAACACCCTTATGATTTAATGCCAAGGGCTTTGGTTTAGGCGTTCTGCTCTTCAGCGGAGTCTAAATATTCGTTGAGATGTTCCATATTCTCAAAGCGCATCCAACCTTCATCGGTTTCGGCTTCAACCGTGTCATCAGACAAAATGCGTGCCGGGCGACCCCGCACTACTTTTTCTTCAACGACATAGAGGCCGTCGTCGTCCTCAGCAGTTTCTTCGTCAACAGCGCCTGGTTCCTCATGGCCAACAGCTTCAACCTTCGTTGGCGCAGGTGCGGCTGTTGCATCCATGCCGCCAATGGATTTAATCACGTCGGCCTTGGCTTGTTCTAAGGCTGAAATAGTGTCTGCCACTGGGTCTTTGCTTGGGGCTTTAGCGGCCATTGAAGCAACGCCTGCGCCAGCCGCAGCGGCAACGCCGGCTGTAGCAGCAGAGGTTCCTTTGCCAATATTTGAAACGTCAACCTTGCGCACAAAGCTGCCAGCATTTGTGGGTACCGGCTCTACAGTAACAATGGTTTTCACACTATCATTAGCTGTCCCATCTATGTGCAGGCCTTTCACGGCATCCACAATGGCCGATTGGCCATTGACCAAAATGCCCCCGACCAGAAGTATGGCCGCCGTCTCTAGCCCAATGCCGTAAGCATTCAGCAAACCCGACTTAGTGAAGAACACCACACCAAGCCCAAGGCCCAGCAGTATTAAGGCAGCGCCAGCAGTTCTCAAAAACACAGACATGCGTCCCCCATTCTCTGGATTCTAGTTAATTCAGATGCTTCATACTGTTGCAGTGGTTTTGTCTTACCTTAGGTTAATACAATATGAATGCCAAGGCTAGCGTTCACGCACAATGCGCGGCGGCGGCTTGGCGCCAGTGCCACTCTCAAGGGTTGTCCAGATTTTCTTGGCCATGGCAATATAAGTTGCCGTTTGCGGTGAATCAGGCTCGCTCACGACAATGGGTTCACCGGCATCGGCGCGCTGGCGGATCACTGGATCAAGCGGCAATTCGCCAAGGAATGGCAGGCCCAATTTGGCTGCTTCGGCTTTTGCACCGCCGTGGCTGAAAATTTCGTGTCGTTTGCCACAGCCGTCACAGATAAAATAACTCATATTTTCAATAAGGCCCAGCACCGGCACATTTACCTTCTGGAACATAGCAAGGCCTTTGCGGGCATCAATCAGCGCCAAATCTTGGGGGGTGGAAACAATCACCGCACCTGAAAGGGGTGTCTGTTGGGCGAGGGTGAGTTGCGCATCGCCAGTGCCCGGCGGCATGTCGATCACCATCACATCTGCCTCACTCCACTCTACATCACGCAATAATTGCGTGAGAGCTGACATCACCATCGGCCCACGCCAAATCATAGGTGTGGCTTCATCAACTAAAAAGCCAATGGAAGCCACTTCTACGCCAAATCGGCTCATCGGCTTCATGCGTTTGGCATTTGCGCTGCTGGCTTCGGGCTTGCCTTTAAGGCCAAATAGGCGCGGCATGGATGGGCCATAAATATCCGCATCCAACACTGCCACGCGCAATCCGTTGGCCTTGAACGCCAGTGCCAGATTTATTGCTGTGGTGGACTTGCCCACACCGCCTTTGCCTGATGCAACAGCAACCAAATATTTGATGCCGGGTAATTCTAATTTTGATGTGGCGGGATTGGGCCCTACGCGCGGTGCTTTTTGCGGCGCGCGTTCTGCCGTGAGTGCCACCAAAGCTTTGCTTACCCCTGGCAGTTTGCTGATGCGTTCTTGCACGAAAGCCTGCAACTGCTGCATCGAAGCGGCATGAGCGGGATTAACATTCAACGCGAACATCACTTGCCCTGCATTAATCGCAATTTCTGAGACCATACCAGCCGAAATCAGATTACCGCGTCCATCAGGGGCGGCAATGTGCTGAAGCTCTTCTAATACGCGCTCTTTTGTAATTTCGCTCATGTGAACCCATAAATTTCTAGTATCGCAGAATGCACCGCGTCCAAGGCATTAATGAAGCGTGGTCGCAATGTCCAATCTACATTTACTTCCTCTTAACCACCTGGTCCGTTGCAGAAAAATTTACCAAATTTGCCAAGGAGTACTTCAGCTTGGCTTTGTAGAATAATTGGCGGAAAACCATGTCAAACCAAACCGACCATATTCCAAATCAGGGCTTGTTCTCAGAAGCTGGGCTGGCCATGCTTGCAGCACATGACGCGCAGCGCCTTGAGCCAATCGCCAAGGCAGCTATTCCTTGGGAACGCGAGATGATGGAGATTTTCTTGCGCAATCAGCTTAAGTTGGCTTTTGCGCTACCAATGATGGCGTTTATGTTGAGTGTGACAGCACTATTATGGAACGGTTTCGGTACAGTTATGTGCTGGATGTTGGGGGTGGTGGGATCAAACCTCATTCAGCTGTTCTTATGTAAATATTATTTTGTGGAAGAGCGTAGCAAGCGCCAACAACATGAATGGATTGGCATGATTGCCGCGTCCGAATTTATGATGGGCATTTTTTGGGTTTTACCACTCTTCACCTTTTGGCCTGCGGGCAATGGGCCACAAGGCCCGTACCTGATTACGGCCTTGGCTGTTGTGATTGCATTGCGCTTTTTGATCGTGAATAATTTTATGCCGGTTTTGGTGGCAGGCACAGGCATCATGACGATTGGCGTGGCAACGCGCTGTTTTCTTGAGTTTGATCCCCTGTACCTGAGTTTGGCGGTCATTCTGATCACACTCGAAGTGTTGTTTCTATTCATCTCACGGCAATTGCAGGAAACCGCCCGCGACATGCTGATATTCCGCGGTCAAAAGGATATTTTGATTGAAGAGCTGCGTAATGCGCGAGACACGGCAGAAGATCAAAAGCAAAAAGCTGAAAAAGCAAATGCGGCCAAGAGCACTTTCCTCGCCAATATGAGCCACGAACTACGCACACCGTTGAACGCCATTCTTGGGTTCTCAGAAATTCTGTCTCGCGAGATGTTTGGCCCCATCGCCAATGCTTCGTACAAAGATTACGCTGGCGACATTAATCACTCCGGTAAATATCTCCTGGGCCTGATCAACGACATTTTGGACATTACGCGCATTGAAGCCGGCAGGCGCGAAATTGTAGAAGAGCCGGTGAGCATTGGCGATGCCGTCATCGACGCTTTATTGCTTTGCGAATCCAATGTGGCAAAAAAGAATATCACGATCACCACAGATTTATCTGCAGCGTTGCCACGGCTTCTCGGCGATGTGCGCGCCATCAAGCAAGTGGCGATAAATGTCATTTCCAACGCAGTTAAATTCACGCCCAACGGCGGCAGGATTACTGTTGGTGCGGCGCGTCAAGCGGATGGAGCGTTACGCTTTTTCGTGCGTGACAATGGGCCGGGCATACCACCTCATGAAGTGCGCAACGCGCTTGACGCATTCAGCCGTGGCCATGACGCCACTAAGAAAGCTATTGAGGGCACCGGCCTTGGCTTGTCGATTGTAAATGGCATCATGCAACTGCATGATGGCCGGGTTGATATTGAAAGCATGGTTGGTGTGGGCACAACAGTGTATTGCAGCTTCCCCACCAAACGCGTGCTATCTGGCCCACGGGCCTTGATGCACGAAGGCATGGCTCCCGCCAGCGAAACCCAGCGGCATTTGATTAACCTGACGGCTTGATTGAAGCGATTTTGGGGTAGCGGATCAGTTTAAATTTCCGCTTTCGGTAGGAAAGACTAAGATGGAAGAAGTGATGGTCACTTCGGAACTTGACCCTGAGCTGACTTGATGTGCCGTGGCGAAGGGATCAAAGCTTCCAATTCGCCCAAAGGGAATGACAATATCTATTGCACTTGTCGCGAAAGTTTAACTTCGAAAGTTCTGACCTCGAGTAGCCGTCACTAAAAAAATGGGATAACGTGAGTCCAACCTTACGGACTGACCTTGTCATCGCTCGTTACTGCGAGCAGACTGAACGAATTCAGGCCACGGTCAACAAGTGGATGTGAAACAGACAGCGGGTGGGAGGCGAACATGGCTAGGAA
>Ga0209483_1000131_pt1 | contig 71765 bp, 75 predicted proteins | sample NGEPerA_FD_184508 | JGI IMG/M metagenome (GOLD analysis project Ga0209483, IMG submission 184508) | Arctic peat soil microbial communities from the Barrow Environmental Observatory site, Barrow, Alaska, USA - NGEE PermafrostL2-A... | ecosystem: Environmental > Terrestrial > Soil > Wetlands >... | reverse complement strand
CGTCTCCGGAGACGCCCCTCATGAGCGGGGTTGTCAGGATATATATCCTAGGTATTTGGGCCTGTCAAATGTTATTTTCGTCTCCATTAAAGGCCTAAGAGCAGTATGCTTATGCTGCTAATGCGAGTTTTAAAAATTGGAGCGGGCCGATGTCCAATATATTTTCGCTGGCTACGATCAAAGACGTAATTTTATTCGGCCTCGGGATTTACGGGGCGGTGCTGTCCACCTTTAATTGGCGGCAGGCAGTCCGAAAGGACCGGCGCATCGTAAACGTCACAGTATCGTCAATTATACCCGCTTATGGAAACAGTTTGGAGCTGGGCAAGACGTTTGCCAAAGTCGAAGCGACTAATGCCGGGCATCGACCCGTTACAGTCGTCGCATTGACGCTCGAACTTGTGGGTGGAGGTCGGTTGGCATCATTTAGCGCGCAGGCGATTAATGGGTTACCTGACACCATTTTGCCTGTCACACTATCTGACGGGCAATCGGCCATATCTATATTTTCATACCAAGAGATTGGTGAAGCTCTTCTGAAAACGGGCCGCGCCAACGAAATGAAACTAATCCCGATCTGTGAAGATTCGGTAGGAGGTATCTATCGAGGGAAACACTGGACTGTAGAACCAAGTGAATTTGCCCGAATGTGATGCCGCTCTAATTTTAAAGTAGCAGCTAACCGTGAAATGCGTTCGTGGACTGTCATGCCCGCGAAAGCGGGCATCCAGTACACACCGATAGTGCCGTGATTACTGGGTCCCCGCCTGCGCGGGGACGACAGCGGCGGTGTTGCTCCACCGCATTCTGTTCACCGCAATCCCCGACACCGGGTTCTGGTCGTCGCCGGTATAAACAAAGCCGTGCTTCTCGTAGAAGCGGATGGCGCGGGCGTTGTCCTTGTTGACCAGAAGGTCGAGCCCGGCCGGCGACAGGCGCTTGGCTTCGTCGAGCAGGGCGGGGCCGATGTCGGTACCCCAATGTTCGGGCGCGACCACCAGCTGATCGAGATATTTGATCTGCGGATCGCAGGTGACGAAGCCAACCAGCGCGCCATTCAATTCCGCCACCATCACATGCGCGACCGGGATCAACTCCTGACGCCAGCGCTGGCGCCACCATTCAACGCGTGCGTTGAAATCGATATGCGGAAAATGATGCGCCCAGGTGCGCCGCCACAGTTCGATGGCGGCATCTTCGTCGGCGGGGGCGTAGGGACGCAGGGTGACGGACATGCGTACTTTTACTCGTCATGGCCGGGCTTGTCCCGGCCATCCACGTCTTCATGGCGCGGCTATTTCAGTACAGACGTGGATGCCCGGCACAAGGCCGGGCATGACGGCGGTGCGTTTCGAAATAGGCTTCAACCGCTTCGTCGGGCGTAAATTCGCCGCGCGCCGCCTGCGCCATGCCTTCTCGTACCGCCGCCCGTTCCTCGTCCGACAGGCGATAGACACCAAGATGCTTTGCCTCGATATCGGCAATCGAGTGCATCAATTCCTCTTGCGCTTCCTTCGGCCAATCGGCGATGTGATCAAGAATGGTTTCGGCGATTTTGTTCATTGTGCCATGGTACCACGATTCAAGCAGAGAAAAAACGCTACCGCTCGGTCAGCTTGAATTCGATGCGGCGGTTGCGGCGATAGGCTTCTTCCGTCGTGCCGAGATCGATCGGCTGGAATTCGCCGAAGCCGGCGGCGACCAGATGCTGGGGCGAGATGCCCTTGCTGGCGAGATATTTCACCACCGCGATGGCGCGTGCCGCCGACAGGTCCCAGTTCGCCTTGAATGGGCCGCCGCTGATCGGGCGCACGTCGGTGTGGCCGTCGACACGCAGCACCCAGGGAATGTCGCCGGGGATTTTCGCCGCGATTTCGGTGATGGCGGAGGCGACCTTGCCGATCTCCGGCAGCGCTTCCGGTTTCAGGTCGGCCTTGCCGACGTCGAACAGCAATTCCGATTGCAGCACGAAGCGGTCGCCGACGATGCGCACGTCCGAGCGGTTGCCGATAATCTGGCGCAGGCGCCCGAAGAAGTCGGAGCGGTAGGTTTTGAGCTCTTCGACCTTCTGCGCCAGCGCGACGTTGAGGCGCTGCCCGAGTTCGGAGATGCGGCTCTGCGACTCCTTGTCCTTCTTTTCGGAGGCGTCGAGCGCGGTTTCGAGCGCGGCAAGCTGGCGGCGGAAGGCAGCGAGCTGCTGGTTGAGGATTTCGACTTGCGCCAGCGCGTTGGCTGAAATCTTCTTTTCACCTTCCAGCTTGCCGGCGAGTTCGACCGCCTTACCCTGCGCGGCGGAGAGGCCGGAGCCGGCGCCTTCGGCGATGCCCTTGAACTTGTCGCGCTCGGTTTCGGTGGTGGCGAGCGAGGCGCGCAATTGCGCCAGCTGATCCTCGACATTCGACTTGCTGGTCTTCTCCATCGACAGGAGATCGGTGAGCTGCGCGATCTGCGCGTTCAGGCGGGTGAGGGCGGTGTCCTTGCCGCTGATTTCCTGTTGCAGGAAGAACTGCACGACCACGAAGACGGTGAGAATGAAAATGATGCTCAGGATCAGCGTCGACAGCGCGTCGACGAAACCCGGCCAGTAGTTCATTCCGCTTTCGCTGCGGCGCGTTCGTGCAAGGGCCATTGAACTAGAAACTCCGGATCAGATTTTTATTTCGTTCGTCGCCGCGCACCAACATCGGGTATACCCGATGTTGGCCCTTAACATGCGCAAGTCGGCTATAGCCGACTTGCGACGGGGACCCAGGGGGCCAAAGAACTGGATTCCCGCTTGCGCCGGAATGAACGGAGGAGGTTACCGCTCCACCCGCTCGCGCACCATGATTTCCAGAAGCCGCTTGATCTCGCGCTGCTGCTCGGCTTGGCCGTCGACCCAATCGCGGATCATCTGCTGCTCGGTGCGCATGTGATGCACCAGGCCCTGGATCGCCTCGGCCAGATTAGCCATGGCGATAGAAGCCTGCTTGCCGGAGCCGGTCTGCTCGACCGCCTCGCGCAATTTCTCGACCGCGCCGCGCACTTCGAACGGCAGCGAGGAGGGCGCGCCGGACGGTTCGGCGCCCTGGTCGTAGACGGTGGTGGAAAGCCAGTCTTCCAGTTCGGTGTAGAAGCGGTTCTGCGCCTGGCTCGATTGCAGATCGAGGAAGCCGAGCACCAGCGAACCTGCGAGACCGAACAGCGAGGACGAGAACGATATGCCCATGCCGCTCAAAGGCGCGGCGAGACCCTCGCGCAACGTATCGAACATCGAGCCGGCATCGCCGCCGGCCTTGAGTCCCTGAATGACGTTGCCGACCGACGACACCGTTTCGATCAGGCCCCAGAAGGTGCCGAGCAGGCCGAGGAATACCAGAAGGCCCGTCATATAGCGCAGGATGTCGCGCGCCTCGTCGAGGCGGGTGGCGATTGAATCGAGAATACTGCGCATCAACTGCGCCGACATCGCCATGCGGCCGACGCGGCTGCCGAGGATGGTGGCCATCGGCGCCAGCAGTACCGGCGGTTTGTCGACGGCGAGGCCGGGATCGGCGAGGCGGAAGTTATTGACCCAGGCGATCTCCGGATAAAGCCGCGCCACCTGGCGGACCGACAGGAGAATACCGATGAGCAGGACCGCGATAATCACCGCGTTCAGGCCGGGATTGGCCATGAAGGCGACCTGGATCTGCTTGTAGAGCAGGAAGGCGACCAACCCGCCGAGCACGACGAAAACCATCATCCGGAACAGGAAGATGCGCGGCGAGGACAATTTGAGCGGGTCGAGTTCTTTTGCCATGCGTTTGAATACGTTCGGTTGCTATATCGGTACGGCGTCGCCGGATTCTGCCCCGCAATATGGCACAGACTGGTGACAAGGAAAAATCGCTAATGCGGAACCATCCGACAGGGTAAAGCGGTGGATTAAGGTGTAATTGGGGTGGGCGGGAACGCCCGCGCCGCTCAGGCCGCCCCGGCCGCCTTCAACAGTCGCACCAGATCCTTCTGTACGGCCTCGTTGCCGGCGGCGATGTGGCCGGTCGCGAACATGTCGTCCTTGCCCTCGCAATCGGAAACGTATCCGCCGGCCTCGCGCATCAGGACGATGCCGGCCGCCATGTCCCAGGGCTGAATCTCGCGTTCCCAATAACCGTCGAGCCTTCCGGCCGCGACCCAGGCGAGATCGAGCGCGGCTGCGCCAAAACGGCGCAGGCCTGCGACCTGTTCCTGTAGCGCGGCGGTTTCCTTGCGCGCGAGCGCGATGTCGCCACGGCCGCGATGCGGCAGGCCGCAGGCGATGACGGCGTCGGCGAGATTTTTTCGGTCGGCGACGCGGATGCGGTGGTCGTTGAGAAAGGCGCCCTTGCCCTTTTCGGCGATGAACATTTCCTCGTTGGCCGGATTGTAGACAAGCCCGGCGACGATCGCGCCTTCGCGCTCGAGCGCGATCGAAATGGCGAAGTGCGGAATGCCGTGCAGGAAATTGGTGGTGCCGTCGAGCGGATCGACGATCCAGCGGTGCGATTTGTCGGCGCCCGCGCGCTCGCCGCCTTCCTCGCCGAGAAAGCCGTAACCCGGCCGCGCCTTGGCCAGTTCGGCGAACAGCGTTTCCTCGGCGCGACGGTCGGCGGCGGTAACGAAATTGGCCGGACCTTTGAGCGATACCTGCAAATTCTCGACTTCGCCGAAGTCGCGCTTGAGCGTGCGCGCGGCCTTGCGCGCGGCGGCGATCATGACATTGAGCAGGGCGGAGTGGTGCATGGGAAGCTACTTTCTCGCGGTCATTTCGGGGCGCGAGTGCCCCGGAATGACGAAGACGGGGTTTCCGTCAATCAGTCAAGGCCGCAGCGCCACCACGGTCGAGGTCCACTTTTTGGCCTCCTGGGCGGCGGCATCGCGCACCGCCTGCGGCTGCTTGGAGGCGAACAGGTCGAGCTCGGGATCGCCAGCGCCGGCGGCCTTGGAGATGATGTGCCAGCGGATCGCCTCGGTCGGATTGGCCGGCAGGCCGCGCCCGACCATCAAAATGCGCGCCAGCCGGTTCTGCGCAATCGGTGAGCCCCGGCGGGCGGCGGCGAGCAGCAGCCGGGCGGCGGCGGCTTCGTCCTTGTCGGTGCCTTCGCCGTTGAATTGCGCGATGGCGAATTCGACCATGGCGTCGAGATTGCCGGCGATCGAGGCTTTCGCCATCAGCAGCGCGAATTGCTTGACGTCTTTGGGAACGCCACGGCCTTCTTTGTACATGGTGGCGAGCGCGTATTGCGCTTCCGGATTGCCGGCGTCGGCGGCGACGCGGAATAGCTCGGCGGCGTGCTTGAAGTCCTGCGGGAACTGCTGGCCCTGAAGATATAAAAGTCCGAGATCGTAATTCGCCGCCGGATGGCCGAGTTTGGCGGCGGCGGCGAGAAGGCGCGCGCCTTCTTCCGGACTGCGCGGACCGGCGCGGCCCTCAAAGGAAAACATCGCCAAGGCAAACAGCGCTTCGCGGTCGCCGTGCGCGGCGGCGAGTTTGTACCATTGCGCCGCTTTCGAATCATTACGGCCGACGCCGAGCCCTTGCGCATAAAGTTCGCCGAGCAAAGTCATGGCGGCGGGATCATTTTGCTGCGCGCGTTTGGTCGCCTCGTTGAGGGCGGTGAGATACATGCCGCGCTGGTAAGCGCCATAGGCGAGGTCGACTTTGCTGTCGGCGTTGTTCGGCGCCGGCGGTGGCATCGGCGTTTTTTTCTGTGCGACCGCGACCGCGGGCGCGGCGAGCACCAGCAGGACTGCACAGACGAATACGCCGGTGCGCCTCATGCCGCGCTCTCCGGCAGCCGCAGCAACGGTACGGTGGCGGCGAGCGTGGCGGCAATCGTAGTGGAATCGCGCCACAGCCAATCGCCGAGCGCGATGAAATCGGCGCCGGCCAAAACGAGCGCCGGGATTTCGTCGAGACTTCCGGCAAAAGCCACGCAGGGCGCTTCGAATACTTCCGCCCACCAGGCAACGCGTTCTTCGATGGCTTCAAAGCTCGGACGTTCACCGTGCTCATCGGGCTCGCCGAACATCACGTAATCGGCGTTTTTCTCGGCCGCCTCCATGCCGTCATGGCGCGTAAACAGGCCGCCGGCGCCGACGATCCAGTCCGGCTTGAGAAGGCCGACCGCTTCGTTGAAAGCGCCGATGCCACTCATATGCGCGCCGTCGGCGCCCGAGCGCGCGACCAGTTGGCTTTTATTGTCGATGAGCAAAGCGGCGCCATGCTTTTGTACCAGAGGGGCGAGCGCCTTGACGCAGTTGATCTGCGTGCGCTCATCGCCACCGCTGAGCCGCACCAGCACGGCGGCGATATCGCCCGCGCCGAGTGCCGTGCTCAACGTGGCGGCGAAGGCATCGGCATCGCTTATTTCCGGCGTCACCAGATAAAGCCGCGGTTGCGGACGCGGTTCAGGATTTTTCGGGCGGCTGGCCATGGTTTCCAATGCTAGCCCAATCGGGCGGGAATTTGACGTCTGGCGGCTGCGCCGACGCCCGGCCACGTGGACGCGGGCCGGCCGCCTCGGTAGCATCTTGCAACCAGGACCGCCAAACAAGGTCACATTGAAGGGGTTGGAGATATGCTCAAACGCGCATTGTTGCTACTGCTTTGCCTGACCGCGCCGATCGCCGTGAGCCCGGCACAGGCGGCCGACTACCCCAGCCGCACCATCAAGATGGTGGTGCCGTTTGCGCCCGGCGGCGGCACCGACGTGCTCGGCCGCATCATTGCTCAGCGGCTTTCGGCACAATGGGGTCAGTCTGTGGTGGTCGAAAACCAGCCGGGCGCTTCGGGCGGCATCGGCACGCGCGCCGCCGCCAAGGCGGAGCCGGACGGCTATACGCTGCTGATGGCCTCGACGGGCGCGCTGATGGCGGCGTCCGCCGCGCTCGCGCCCGAAGGTCATTTCGACGTCACAAAATTTTTTGCGCCGGTGACGGCGGTGGCGGCGCCGCCTTACGTGCTCGTAATCAATCCTAAGGTGGCGGCGAATTCGACCCAGGACTTGATCGCGCTGGCACGGGCGAAGCCGAAAGCGGTTTCGTTCGGGTCGTCGGGGATTGGCGCGGCGTCGCACCTGTCGGGCGCGCTGTTCGAGAAAGACGCGAAGGTCGAACTGTTGCACGTGCCGTATAAAGGCACCGGACCGGCGGTGACCGATCTGCTCGGCGGCCGCATCGACATGATGTTCTCGCCCTCGACCACGGTGCAGGCCTTCATCGCCAGCGGCAAACTCAAGGCGCTGGCGACGACGGGCGCCAAACGTTCGAAATTCTTCCCCAGCGTGCCGACGGTGGCGGAAGGCGGTCTGCCCGGCTACGAGTCGGTCGGCTGGTTCGGCCTGCTGCTGCCGGCGCATACGCCGAACGAGATCGTGGAGAAGCTCAACAAGGCAGTGGTGGCGATCATGGCGCAGCCGGATGTGGTCGAACACATGGCGAAGCTCGGCGCCGAACCGGAGCCGCAGACGCCGAAGGAATTCGCCGACTACATCAATACCGACGTGGCGAAATGGAGCGCGCTGGTGAAAGAGCAGGGCATTACGATCCCGGGCGCGGGGAAGTAGCCTTCTTGCCATTCACCGTTTAGCGTAGTATGTATTTGCCATGATCAGGTCGTGGCGGAATTCCGCTACCCGCAAGGTGTGGGCGGGCGAGCAGCCCAATCAGCTGCGCGGCCTCGATTTCGAAACGACTATTGATCTGTTGCTTGCACTGAACGTCGCGAAGTCCCTACACGATCAGTCCGCTCAAGAGCGTCGGGCTGCACAAGCTCAAAGGTGACCGAAAAGGTCAGTGGGCGATGACGGTCAACGAGCGCTGGCGAATTTGTTTTGAGTTTCGCAAAGGCGATGCCCACGAAGTTGAGATTGTCGATTGCCACAGAGGATAATCCATGGCCCCCGTCGCACATCCCGGCCGTCTGCTAAAGCGCGAACTGGTGGCGCGCAAATTGTCGGCGAACCGGTTGTCGCTCGATATTGGCGTTCCGTCCGGCCGTATTACGGATATCGTTAACGGCCGGCGTGCGGTCAGCGCCGACACGGCGGTGCGGCTCGGCCGTTATTTTGGCAATCGTGCGCAATTCTGGCTCGACCTTCAGAGCCAATACGATATCGCTGTGGTTGAGCGCGAACACGGCAAGGATATCGCGCGGCGCGTACGGCCGGCAGACGCGGCATAGAAGTTGCCGCACGATGAACGGATGTTAATAAAACCCAGTGTCGAATGGCATTGCGCGCCGCGCGATTGCGCAGGGTGTCACGCCGCGCCGCGTTCAATAATCAGTGGCAAATATCGTCACCATCCCGTAGCAGGTTGTGCGTGGAACAATATCTCATCCGGTTTGTTGTCGCGCGCTTAACCCAATAGAGGGTTTTATAATGAGAGCGATCTATCTCGCCCCTGCTTTGTTGCTGTCCGCTTTGGCCATGTCGCCGGCGTCGGCTGCGCCTGTTTCGCCGGTGCAGACGCAGGCCGCGCCGTCCGCGCTGACCCTGATCCAATATCATCATGACGACCATCGGCGTTCGCGTTACACCGCCGGCCGTCGTTACAAGTCCGCGCCGCACGGATGGCACCGGTATAATCGCCGTCCCGGAGACTGGCAGCATCGCGGTTGCGTGCTGGTCGGACCGGTCTGGTTCTGCCCGTAACGCGGCGTTCGATTAAAATGAAAAAGCCCCGGTGCGTGCCGGGGCTTTTTTTATTAGGAGGGAGTCTTTTTGGTTGGGAGGGAGTCTATGCCGGCATGGGAATCGGGCCCATGTCCTTCGGCACCGCGTAGCCTTTTTTCACCGCCGGCCGCTCGGCTACTTTCGTGTACCAACGCTTCACGTTCGGATACTGATTCAAGTCCATCGTCTGCCACTCGAAGCGCGATATCCACGGCCAGGTGGCGATGTCGGCGATAGAATATTCGCCGCAGATGAAGTCTTTACCTTCGAGCTGCGTGTTGAGCACTTTGTACAGCCGCGCCGCTTCTTTCAGGTAACGCTCTTCCGCGTAAGGCGCCTTGCCCGGATTATATTTCACGAAGTGATGCACCTGGCCGAGCATCGGGCCGGGGCCGCCCATCTGCCACATCAGCCACTCGATCACCTTGTAGCGGCCTTCGCCCGACTTCGGCAAAAGCTTGCCGGTCTTGTCGGCGAGATAAATGAGGATGGCGCCCGATTCCATCAGCGACATTCCGTTGTCGGAGTCGACGATCGCGGGAATGCGGTTGTTCGGCGCGATTTTAAGAAAAGCCGGCGCGAACTGCTCATCCTTGGAAATGTCGATGGCGTGCACTTTGTAAGGCAGGCCGATTTCCTCCAGCATGATGGAAGCCTTGCGGCCGTTCGGCGTGGTCCAGGTGTAAAGATCGATCACGGTCGGTGTCCTTGCGTTGCAATGAAAGTGAGGAACATGAGGGCAGGCGAGGGCGTTATCTCCAGAGTTCCATTAGCAGGAGGCGACCATGAAGCTCAATGTTCTTGTTATAGCGCTTGCCGCGACCGCGTTCGGGTCGCTGGGCGCGAGCGCGCAGACCGTCATCGAAGAACGCCGGGATCCGGCGGTCGTTATCGAGCATGACCGGCCCGCGGCCTCGGTGACCGTCAAGGAGCACGATGGCCTCCTCGGCGAGAAAAAGACGACCACCAAGGAAACGACCGGTTCCGGCGACTGCACCACCAAGTCGGTGCATAAGGAAGGTCTCGTGGGCGACAAGACCGTCACCAAAACCAACTGCGATTGACCGTTACGTGTCGTTAACGCGGAAAGGCTGCGCCCCGGCGGCGCGGCCTTTTCGTGCGGGACCGCGCGCGGGAACATTCTATCGCGCGGAACGTTGACGGTTGAGCATTCTATGCGAATGCAGGAGGGCATCATGAAAATCCGTATTCTGACGTTGGCGCTGGCCGCCAGCGCGTTCGCTACGTTGAGCGCCTCGGCGCAAACGACCGTCATCGAAGAGCGGCGGCCCGGCGTTGTCGTCGAAGAGCGCGCACCGGTCGTGATTGAGCGGCGGCAGACGCCCGTCGTGGTCGAGACGGCGCCGTCGAGCACGGTCACGACGCATGAGCGCGGCGGCTTCCTCGGCACGGAGTCGCGCACCACGACGACGACCACCGGCGTGGGGCCGACCGGCGATTGCGCCACGCGCAGGGTGCACAAAGAAGACCTGCTGGGCGAACGCACCGTCAGCCGGACCGACTGCCAGTAAACCGTTGCAATGCGTGAGATGAAAAGGCCGCCCGGCGAGGGCGGCCTTTTTGATTCTTGTCGCGGACGAGGCGCAGAGCGAAGCGGCGCACCGCCGAGCCGGGACCTTCCACATGCGGAATGTGCGATGGGGTCTCGGGTCTGCATCGCACCACTTCGTGATGCGATGCGCCCGGGACAAGGTTTACGCCGCCTTCTTCTCCAGATCGGCCTTCCATTGCCCAAGCGTGGCGAGCGAATTCATCTTGGCGCGATGCAGGAAGGCGCGCTGGGCGGCCGCGGTGTTTTCCGATTTTCCGCCCCAGGCCTTTTGCGGCGCGGCTTGCAGCGCGCGGCCGTAGGAGAAGGTGAGCGCCCAAGGCAGATTGCCGATTCTGTTCATGGCGTCGAGATTGGCGGTGGCTTCCTCGTCGGTCTGGCCGCCGGAGAGAAACGCGATGCCGGGTACCGCGCCCGGCACGCAATTTTTCAGAACGCGGACGGTGGCTTCCGCGACCTGCTCGTAGGTGGCGCGGGTCTTGGAGCCTTTGCCGGGCACGATCATGTTCGGCTTCAAGACGATGCCTTCGAGCGCGATGCCGGCATAGAACAATTCCTGGAACGTCTCTTTCAGCATCCACGCCGTGACGTGTTCGCACTTTTCCATGTCGTGATCGCCATCCATCAGGACTTCCGGCTCGACGATGGGGACGATCTGGGCGGCCTGGCAGAGCGCTGCATACCGCGCCAGCGCATGCGCATTGGCGTGGATGGCGTTATGCGACGGGATGCCGGCGCCGATATCGATGACCGCGCGCCACTTCGCGAAGCGCGCGCCGGCGTCGTAATATTTTGGCAGCCGGTCGGCGAGTTTGTCGAGACCGGTCGTGACGACTTCGCCCGGAGAATTCGGCAGCGGCTTGGTGCCTTCGTCGACCTTGATGCCGGGCAGCGAACCGGCGGCCTTGATGATGTCGACCAGCGGCGTGCCGTCCTTGGCTTTCTGCCAGATCGTCTCGTCATAGAGGATGACGCCGGAGACGTAATTCTTCATCGCCTCGGTGGTGCGGAACATCAGTTCGCGATAATCGCGGCGATTTTCTTCCGTATTCTCGCAGCCGATGGCGTCGAAGCGTTTCTTGATCGTGCCGGTGGATTCGTCGGCCGCCAGAATGCCCTTGCCGGGCGCGGTCATGGCGACGGCTACTTTGTTCAGATCGTCGAGATTCATCGCCCATTCTCCGTTAGTGTCATTCCGAGGCGCGCCCCGATCTCGGGTTTATCCGAGATCGGTCTGTTAGTAACCAAGTCGGCAATAGCCGACTTGGGCGGCGCGAACCCGGAATCCAGATGCAAATGCCCGTGTCTGGATTCCGGATAGCCGCTACGCGGCTTCCGGAATGACGGGTTAAGCTATTTTACCCTCAAAACCTCGACCCCCGGCAAGGGCTTGCCCTCAAGCCATTCCAGAAAAGCGCCGCCGGCAGTCGACACATAAGTGAAGCGGTCAACCACGCCCGCGACATTCAACGCCGCGACGGTATCGCCGCCGCCGGCGACCGTGACAAGCTTGCCGGTCTCGGTCAGTTCCGCGGCAGCCTCGGCCACCTCGACCGTGCCGTTGTCGAACGGTTCCATTTCGAAGGCGCCGAAGGGACCGTTCCAGACCAGCGTCTTGGCGCGGGCGAGCACGGAGATCACGCGCTCGACGCTTTTCGGGCCGATATCGAGGATCATGTCGGCCGCGCCGACCGAATCGATATCGACCACGCGCGATGGCGGATTGGCTTCGAATTTCTCCGCCACCACGGCATCGACCGGCAGGATGATCTCGCGCTTGTTGGCCTTGGCCTGATCCATGATCTTCTGCGCGGTGTCGATCAGGTCGCGCTCGACCAAAGAGCGGCCGACTTGTTTGCCCTGCGCCATCACGAACGTGTTCGCCATGGCGCCGCCGATAATCAGAACGTCCACCCGCTCCAGCAGATTGCCGAGCAGATCGAGCTTGGTGGAAATCTTGGCGCCGCCGACGATGGCCACGAGCGGACGCGCCGGCTTGTCGAGGACCTTCTCGAAGGCTTCGAGTTCGGCCTGTAGCGTGCGTCCGGCATAGGCGGGCAAGTAGTGGCTCAGGCCCTCGGTCGACGCGTGCGCGCGGTGCGAGACCGAGAAAGCGTCGTTGACATAAAGATCGCCGAGCTTGGCCAGCGCCTTGATGAATTCAGGATCGTTTTTTTCCTCGCCGGCGTAAAAGCGCGTGTTCTCGAGGCAGATGATGTCGCCGGACTTCATGGCGGCGACAGCCTTCTCGGCTTCGTCGCCGATGCAGTCGCCGACGAATTTGATCGGGCGCTTGATGGTGTGGGCGACTTCGGCGCAGACCGGCTTGAGCGAGTCCTTCGGGTTCGGACCTTTCGGACGGCCAAAATGCGAGAGCAGAATAACCTTGGCGCCCTTGTCGGCGAGTTCGGTAATCGAAGGCGCGGTGCGCTCGATGCGGGTGGCGTCGGAGACGACACCGTTTTCATAAGGAACATTGAGGTCGACGCGCATCAACACGCGTTTTCCCTTCACGTCGGCGTGGTCGAGGGTGCGGAAGGTGTTGCTCATCGACGGCCCCGGCGGGCGAACCGCTTACAGCAGCTTGCCCATGGCGACGGCGGTGTCCGACATGCGGTTGGAGAAGCCCCACTCGTTGTCGTACCACGACATCACGCGCACGAAGGTGCCGTCCATCACCTTGGTCTGGTCCATGTGGAAGATCGAGGAGCGCGAATCGTGGTTGAAGTCGAGCGAGACGTTGGGCGCGTCGGTATAGCCGAGGATGTCCTTCAACTGCTGCTCGGCCGCGCGCTTGATGGCGCCGTTGATCTCGTCCTTCGTGGTCGCCTTTTTGGCGAGGAACTTGAAATCGATCATGGACACATTCGGCGTCGGCACGCGGATGGCGACGCCGTCGAGCTTGCCGTTGAGTTCGGGCAGAACGAGACCGACGGCCTTGGCCGCGCCGGTCGAGGTCGGGATCATGTTCAAGGCGGCGGCGCGGGCGCGATAGAGGTCCTTGTGCATGGTGTCGAGCGTCGGCTGGTCGCCGGTGTAGGAATGGATCGTGGTCATGAAGCCTTTGTCGATGCCGACGGCGTCGTTGAGCACCTTGGCGACGGTCGCGAGGCAGTTGGTGGTGCAGGAGGCGTTCGAGACGATCTTGTGATCCTTGGTCAACTTGTCGTGGTTGACGCCGTAGACGACCGTGATGTCGGCGCCTTCGGCGGGCGCGGAGACCAGCACGCGCTTGGCGCCGGCGGTCAGGTGCATCGAGGCCTTGTCCTTGGCGGTGAAGATGCCGGTGCATTCGAGCGCGATGTCGACGCCGAGATCCTTCCACGGCAGCGTGGCGGGGTCTTTCACCGCCGTCACTTTGATCGCGCCGTTGCCGACCGAAATGGTGTCGCCCTTGACCGTGACTTCGCCGGGGAAGCGGCCATGCACCGAGTCGAAGCGCAAAAGATGCGCATTGGTCTCGACTGGGCCGAGGTCGTTGATGCCGACCACTTCGATGTCCTTGCGACCGGATTCGGCGATGGCGCGCAAGATGTTGCGGCCGATGCGGCCGAACCCGTTAATGGCAACGCGGACAGTCATTGATGTCGCTCCCGGTCTTGCTCTCAACGCTTACTTAGGCATCTAACCAAGCTTTTTCATCGCCGCATCCGCCACGGCTTCCGCGGTGATGCCGAATTTCTTGTAAAGCTCCTTATAAGGCGCACTGGCGCCGAAGGTCGTCATGCCGACAAAGCCGCCGTCATTGCCGATGATGGCATCCCAGCCCTGGCGCACGCCGGCCTCGACGCCGATCTTGACCGGCGCATCGCCGATGATGGCCTTGCGGGCGGCGTCGGTCTGTTCGGCGAACAACTCAAACGAGGGCACAGAGACGACGCGGGCGGCGATGCCTTTGGCGGCCAGCAATTTGGCGCCGTCGGCGGCGATGGAGACTTCCGAACCGGTCGCGAAGATCGAGACATCTGCCTTTCCTTGCGCCTTCCCGCTTGCCGGCACGATTTCATAAGCGCCGCCAGCGCAGCGGTTCTTGTCGAGAAAGTTCTTCGACAGTTGCGGCAGGTTCTGGCGGGTGAGCGCCAGCACGCTGGGGCGATCTTTATTCTCAAGCGCGAGCTGCCAGCACTCGACGGTCTCGATCGCGTCGCAGGGTCGGAACACCAAGAGGTTCGGCATCGCGCGCAGCGCGGCGACGTGTTCGACCGGCTGATGCGTCGGGCCGTCCTCGCCAAGGCCGATCGAGTCATGCGTCATGATGTGAATGACGCGCTCGCCCATCAGCGCGGCCAGGCGAATGGCCGGGCGGCAGTAATCGGAGAAAACGAGGAACGTGCCGGAGAACGGAATGATGCCGCCGTGCAGTGTCATGCCGTTCATGGCGGCGGCCATGCCGTGCTCTCGGATGCCGTAGTGAATGTAGCGGCCGGAGAAGTCGGAGGCGCTGATCGCGGTCATCGACTTGGTGCGGGTGTTGTTGGAGCCGGTCAAGTCGGCCGAGCCGCCGATCATTTCCGGCAGCGCCGGGATCAACTGTTCGAGCGCGAATTCGCACGCCGTGCGCGTCGCGATTTCCTTCGGCGTGGCGTTGAGCGATTCCTTCACCGCCTTGACCGCGTCGGCCAAAGCCTGCTTCGGCAGATCGCCGTTCATGCGGCGGGTGAATTCAGCGCGCTTTGACGCATCGAGCGCGGCGAGGCGCTTATTCCATTCGGCATGCGCGGGTTTGGAACGTTCGCCCGCCTTGCGCCACTGGCTCAAGATGTCGGCGGGAATTTCGAACGGCGCATGATTCCAGCCGAGCGCCGAGCGCGCGCCCTTGATCTCGTCGCCGCCGAGCGGCGAACCGTGCGACGACGCCTTGCCGGATTTGGTCGGCGCGCCGTAACCGATGGTGGTCTTGCAGGCGATCAGGGACGGCCTGTCGGAGGATTGCGCCTTGGTGAGCGCGGCTGCAATCGCGGTCTGATCGTGACCGTCGATGCGCATGGCGTTCCAGTTGGACGCCTCGAAGCGCTTCACCTGATCGGTCGAGTCGGAGAGCGACAGCGCGCCGTCGATTGAAATGCCGTTGTCGTCGAACAGCACGATCAACTTGTTGAGCTTCAGGTGGCCGGCGAGCGCGATGGCTTCCTGAGAAATGCCTTCCATCAGGTCGCCGTCGGAAGCCAGCACATAAGTCTTGTGATCGACCACATCCTTGCCGAACACGGCGGCCATATGTTTCTCGGCCATCGCCATGCCGACGGCGGTGGCGATGCCCTGGCCGAGCGGGCCGGTGGTGGTCTCGACGCCTTCGGTGACATAATTTTCCGGATGCCCCGGCGTTTTCGAATCGAGTTGGCGGAAGCGCTTGATGTCGTCGATGGTCACCGAGGGATAGCCGGTGAGATACAAGAGCGCATAGATCAGCATCGAGCCGTGACCGGCCGACAGCACGAAGCGGTCGCGGTCGGCCCATTTGGGATCGGCCGGATCGAATTTCAGGAACTTGGAAAACAGCACAGTCGCCACGTCGGCGGCGCCCATCGGCAGGCCGGGATGGCCGGATTTGGCCTGTTCGACAGCGTCCATCGCCAGCGCGCGGATGGCGTTGGCCATCGGTTCCGAAGCAACAGCGGCAACCGGTCCCATCGGGGTCACGGCCGCGGTCGAAGAGGCGTTTGCTGACATGAATTGGGCCTGTTTGATGCGGCTCGCATAGCATGGCGGGCCTTTGAGTCAATGTGACGGCTGGCCATGCTGCGCGCCATTTCGAGGCTTTGCACAGGCACCCTAAAACAGCGGGGCATATCGGACCGCAAGCGTTGACGCCGGCGTCGCGCAGCACGTAAAGTTCAGCCTCTAAACATCTGTCGCCGCAGGATTTTTTGAAAAGGTTCGGGCCGGGGCGATGCCAGTCAATCCACAGTCCCATCGATTTGCATCGCGGCTTGCCGATGGGCCCACCGGTCAGGACCCCGCTGCGAGACCGAGCATGAGCGGAGAGAGCGCCATCGACACCGTGGTCAAACGTCTGGCGCTCGCGCTCGACGCGCTCGACGCCGCGGTCGAGCGCCGTCGCGAGGGCGACCGCAACGAAAATTCGCTCGCCGCCCAGGTGCAGACACTCGGGCTCGACCGGGCGCGGCTCGCCGCCGCTCTTGACGGCGAGGCCGCGCGCTCGCGCCAGCTTGAGGTGACCAACCGCGAGATAGCCGAACGGCTCGACAGCGCGATTGCGAGCATCCAGTCGGTGCTGGAAGGCGAGGAGGGCGCATGATCCCGAAAAGTGGGCACCGGTTTTCGGATAAGATCATGCGCAAAGAGAAAGTCTAATGGGCCAGGTGAACGCTATCATTGCCGGCCGCCAGTTTCGCCTCGCTTGCGAGGACGGGCAGGAGGCGCATTTGCAGGCGCTCGCCGCCGACATCGACGCGCGCATCGACGAACTGCGCAAGCGCTTCGGCGAGATCGGCGACACAAGGCTGACAGTGATGGCGGCGCTGATGGTGGCGGACGAGAATTCGGAAGTCGCGCGCAGGATCCGCCGGCTGGAGGAAGAGGTGAGCGCCTTGCAGGACGCGCGCGTGGTTTCCGCCGACCGCGCCAAGGCCGCATCCGACGCTGTGGTCGGCGCGTTCAACTCCGCTGCCGAGCGGCTGGAGGGAATTACCCGCAAGCTCAACCAGTCGCTGCCGAGCGGGGAGAGTGTGGGGATTGGGTAGTGTTGACGCGGCGTGCATGGTCGCCCTCTCCCCTTGTGGGAGAGGGTGGGTCGCGCGCGGCGACAGCGAAGCGCGAGCCGGGTGAGGGGTCCGGACTTGCATTAGGCACCGACCCCTCACCCGCCTCGCTTACTCTCGTTCGCTCGGCACCCTCTCCCACAAGGGGAGAGGGAAGAAAGCAAGCGGGTACGTCTTAACCCCTGGCCCATGGCGCTTGCTCTCGCGAAGCACTAGATTGCCGAAGCGGGGCTGCGAGGTGCGTCGGATGCACATTCCCCGGGGCCTTACGATCCCATCGGGAGCTGTCCCTGGCCAGGCTCGTGGGCTTGGTCACACGGCGCCCACCTACAACAGTAGGTTCCCGGGATCACGCTCTGACGGCCGTTGCGGCTCCGCACTTTTCCTTTCGTCATTCCGGGGCGCGCTTTAGCGCGAACCCAGAATCCAGATGCAGCGCGGTTTGTATCTGGATTCCGGGTTGCTCGCTTTGCTCGCGCCCCGGAATGACGGATAGAGTGTCACCATGCCAACTCCCGCTTCTGCAAACCCCAATCTCAAACCCGCCTTGCGTGACGCAGCCCTCGCGCTGCGCGATGCGCTGCCGGCGGCGGAGCGGCAGGCGGCCGCCGCGACAATTGCCGCGCGCGCGCTGCCGGTCGATGTGAAGCCCGGCACGATCGTCTCCGGCTTCATGCCGCTCAAGAGCGAGATCAATCCGCTGCCGCTGCTCCGCAGGCTCGCCGGCGCGGGCGTGCAACTCGCGCTGCCGTGCATTGCCGGACGCGGCAAACCACTGATCATGCGCGCGTGGAATTTCGGCGATGAATTCAAAGCCGGGCAGTGGGGTATTCGCGAACCCTTGCCGGAAGCGGCCGAGGTTGCGCCCGACATTCTCATCGTACCGCTTGCCTGTTTCGACCGCGCCGGCCACCGCATCGGTTTCGGCGCCGGTTATTACGACATGACCATTCATGCGTTACGCGCAAAGAAGAATATTATCGCGATTGGCATCGCTTTCGCGGCGCAGGAGATTCCCACGGTTCCGGCGACGGAACGCGACGAGCGCCTCGATTTTGTGCTAACGGAAAAAGAAGTGATCCGCTTCGGCAGGTAAGCGCATGATCCCGAAAAATGGGTACCGGTTTTCGGATAAGATCATGCGTAAGAGGAATGAGTAATGCGCATTTTGTTTATCGGCGACATTGTCGGGCGTTCCGGGCGCGCCATTGTTGCCGAGCGGCTGCCGGGTCTGATTGCCGAGTGGAAGCTCGATCTCACCGTCGTCAACGGCGAGAACGCGGCCGGCGGCTTCGGCATCACCGAAACGATCTATAACGAGTTCATCGACGCCGGTGCCGACGCCGTCACGCTCGGCAATCATGCCTGGGACCAGCGCGAGGCGCTGGTCTTCATCGAGCGCGCGCCGCGTCTCATTCGCCCGGTGACGTTTCCGAAAGGCACGCCCGGCCGCGGCGCGGCTTTGATCGACACGAAAAACGGCAAGCGCGCGCTGGTGATCAACGCGATGGGCCGCATCTATATGGATGCGATGGAAGATCCCTTCGCCTGCGTCGAGCGCGAGATCGAAGCCTGTCCGCTCGGGCGCGGCGCGGATGCGATCATCGTTGACATTCATTGCGAGGCGACCAGCGAGAAGCAGGCGATGGGCGCTTACTGCGACGGCCGCGCGTCGCTGGTGGTCGGCACGCATACGCATGCGCCGACCGCCGATCACCGCATCATGCCGGGCGGCACCGCCTTCATTTCCGATGTCGGCATGACCGGCGATTTCGACAGCGTCATTGGCATGGTCAAGGACGAGCCGCTCAGCCGTTTTTTGCGCAAGCTGCCAGGTTCCAAATTCGAGGCGGCCGGAGGCCCAGCAACCTTGTGCGGCATTGCAGTCGAGACCGACGACAAGACTGGGCTCGCGACAAAGGTTGGCGCAGTGCGGCTCGGCGGGATATTGGAAGAAGCGCGGCCAGCATTCTGGGAATAGCGTTTTCCGCGAGCCCGTACGCCATTAACCACCTGTTAACCATAGTTGAGGTTCTATGAATCCGGCGCGTTGAGACGCGCCATGCGATTCATTTCGCCGGTTTGTGCACCCGTCCGGCCTTACCCTTGGGACGGTGACCATGACCCTGCACGTCAACGCAAATCTGGCGCTGGTGCCGGTGACGGACGATGCGCGCCGCCCGGACGCTTTCTCTAAAATCGACGCGCGCGCGCAACTGGCGGCGCAATTCATTCCCTCAGGCTCGCGCGTGCTCGATTTGGGCGGCGGCGGCGGTGAGACGTTGCAAGACTTGCTGCCGCTCGGCTGTGCTTATGAGGCGGTCGAGCGCATCGCGCATGGCAAGGGATCGCTGATCGGCGATCTTGTCAGTGGTGTTGCCGGCGGCGAATTTCCGACTCATGCGGCGACGCAATCCGACATCGTGGTCATGCTCGGCGTGCTGGAGCAGATTGCCGATCTGGAGGCGCTATTCACGCACTTGCGCTTCTGCAAACCGGACGTGGTCCTGAGCTATCACCCGACCAATCTGTTGAGCGGACTGGAGCGCGACGCGCGCGGCTTTGCCAATCATCTGAGCTATGTCGATCTGGCGGACTTGTTCGACCGCTACGGGTTCCGCATCGAATGCACCACGCCGATCGACGATAGGCAGATGCTGATGCGGCTGAAATCCTCCGACCGCATCGCGCCGGTGACAGCCTGCGACATCGCAGTGGTGTCGGAAAGCGACACCGGCACCTTCGGCGACCGGCTCGGCCTGCACATGATCAACGCCATGCTGCCGGGCGAAGCCAACGTGCATCATCTGACGTTCAAGACGCTAGAGCAGGCGCGCGAGCAATACGATCTGGTCGTGCTCGGCGTCGGCAACGCCATGTTCCAGCCGCTGATCGGGGAGGGCGTGCTCGACATTCTGTCGCGCACCAAATCGGCCATCGGCATTTTCGGCACGCAATACCGCGAACTGATCCCGCGCCCGGCGCTCGACCGCGTCATCGACCGGCTCGATACCTGGTTTGCGCCTTACGAAGACGATGTGCTGCTGTACGGGCGTGGCCGCAGCAACGTCGTGCATCTCGGCGACTGGTTGATCGACCAGTTTCCGCTTGCCGAGGCTACGCTCGACGAGCCGTTGCAGATCGGCGCTGAAATCCCGGCCGACCTTGCGCTCGACCGCACCATCCAGGCGATCCAGCGCCACAAGCAGGTTCATTCGGCGCGGCTTCGGCCGTTTTTGTGCGCGCTCACCTCCGCGCATTATGCGGCCTATAGCGAGGAGGCCTCCGGCCAGATGCCGGGCATTGTGTCCGGCAAGTTCCGCTCGATGCTGATCGATATTTTCGGGCGCACTTACCCGGAGCGCGAGTTCTTCATGGTCGATCGCGACGCGGTCAGGCGCTACAAGGCGCGCGTGCACCGCAATGTCGGCAAGGTGGCCGAGCGGATCGAGGCCATGCTGCGCAATGTGGCGGTGGCGCAAGGTTGATTGACGGGATTTATTTTCCCGGCGTTCCAGCCTATATAACCCGCCGTCATTCACTGTCAGCGCGAAACGAACCATGGCCGGTCATTCTCAATTCAAGAACATCATGCACCGCAAGGGCAAGCAGGACAAAGTCCGCTCCAAGGTGTTCTCCAAGCTGGCGCGCGAAATCACGGTCTCGGCCAAGCTCGGGCTGCCGGACCCTGCCTTCAATCCGCGCCTGCGCGCGGCGATTTTGGCAGCGCGCGCGGAAAACATGCCGAAGGATAATATCGAGCGCGCGGTCAAGAAGGCTTCCGGCAACGACAGCGAAAATTACGACGAGATCCGCTACGAGGGCTATGCGCCGGGCGGCGTCGCCGTGATCGTGGAAGCGCTCACCGACAACCACAACCGCACCGCCGGCGAAGTGCGCTCGATCTTTACCAAGGCCGGCGGCAATCTCGGCACCACCGGGTCGGTCGCGTTCATGTTCGACCGCGTCGGCGTGGTCGAGTTCGACGCCAAGGTGGCGGATGCCGACGCCATGCTGGAAGCGGCGATCGAGGCCGGTGCCGAAGATGCGGTCTCCGGCGAGGACGGCCACCAGATTTACACCGCGGCCGATGACCTTGCCGGCGTGAGCAAGGTGCTGGAAGCGAAATTCGGCGAGCCGCGCAAATCGGCGCTGATGTGGAAGCCGCAGAACACGGTCGCCGTCGATGACGATTCCGGCGAAAAGATTTTGAAGCTGATCGAGGCGCTCGACGACAATGACGATGTGCAGAGCGTCACGGCCAATTTCGAAGTGTCGGACGCGCTGATGCAGAAGATGAGCGCGTAGGCTTCTTCACCTCTCTCATAGGGCGAGGTCGGATGAGCGCGCAGCCGAAGCCGAGAAAAACCGCGCAGCAGCCCGGCCACTACCGAAAAGCCGACCGCGAAGGCAAAGCGCGAATCGGCGGCCGCGGCGGCAAATGCCGCAAAGATTGATTGATCGGGCATATATATGTGGCTCCGGCGGCCGGTCTCTTGAGGCCCCCGCGCTTTGGGCGACTTAGCTTCTGGCCCGCAGGCTGGGGCGGGGCTATCAACGGGGTATGCCCGCCCAAGCGATTCGCATTCTCGGCATCGATCCGGGCCTCCGCCGCACCGGCTGGGGCCTGATCGAGAGCCACGGCAACCGGCTCATTCATGTGGCCTGCGGTTCGGTGGAAACATCGGAGCGCGCCGATCTCGGTGCACGGCTGGTGGCGATCCACGATGGGCTTATCGCGGTCATTGAAAAATTCATGCCGCACGAGGCGGCGGTCGAGAATACGTTCGTCAACGGCAACGCGGCTTCTACCCTGAAGCTTGGCCAAGCGCGCGGCATCGCCATGCTGGTGCCGTCGCGTCTCGGCATTGCGGTGTCGGAATACGCGCCCAACCAGGTCAAGAAGACGGTGGTGGGCGGCGGCCATGCCGAGAAGGCGCAGATCCGCATGATGATCGGCGTGCTGCTGCCGAAGGCGCAGCCGCAATCGGAAGACGCCGCCGACGCGCTGGCGATCGCCATTTGTCATGCGCATCATCGTTCGAGTGTTGTGCTCAGGATGACGGCACAATGATCGGCAAACTCAAAGGCATCGTCGATTCATACGGCGAGGATTATGTCATCCTCGATGTGCAGGGCGTCGGCTATCAGGTGCATTGTTCCGCGCGCACGCTCACCATGCTGCCGGCGCCGGTCGAAGCGGCGACCTTGTCGATCGACACCTACGTGCGCGAGGACCAGATCAAGCTGTTTGGTTTTACCAGCGACCAGGAGCGCGGCTGGTTCCGGCTGTTGCAGACGGTGCAGGGCGTTGGCGCCAAGGTTGCGTTGTCGGTTTTATCGACGCTGAAGGTGTCCGAACTCGCCAATGCGATTGCCATGCGCGACAAAGCCGCGGTATCGCGTTCGCCCGGCGTCGGCGCTAAGGTCGCAGAGCGCATCGTGACCGAGTTAAAGGATAAAGTGCCGGTTTTCGCCGATATCGATCCGGCGGCGATTCATCTGGCGGGCGCGCTCGACGACAAGCGTGCGCCCAAGCCCGTGACGGACGCGGTGTCGGCGCTGGTCAATCTCGGCTATGGACCGCCGCAGGCGGCGGCGGCCATCGCGGCGGCATCGCGCAACGCCGGCGACGGCGCCGATGTGCAGACGCTGATAAGGCAGGGGCTGAAGGAACTGGCGCGTTGAGCAAACCGAACGACAAGGATCGGGAGTTGATCGAGGCCGCGACGAAGGCGATCAAGGCGCGCTATCGCAACGACTGGCAGGAGGTCGGCGCCGCGTTGCGCACGCGCGACGGCCGGGTCGTCGCCGGCGTCAATCTCGATGCCTATGTCGGGCGTGGCGCGGTTTGCGCTGAGGCGGTAGCCATCGGCCGCGCGCTCACCGAAGGGGGCGATCACGGCATCGACACCATTGTCGCCGTGCGCCACCCCAAGCCTGGCGAAAAAGGCGAGGTCGCGGTGGTGTCACCATGCGGTACCTGTCGCGAGCTCATTCACGACTACGACGCAAATGCGCGCGTGATCGTGCCGGAGGCCGGCGGCGTCGCGGTCGCGACCATCGGCGAGTTGCTGCCGAACAAATACCGGCGGGGGATGACGTGAGCACCAAGCCGCGCCTGATCGCCGGTGAGAAGCGGGACGACGACGTCGATGCGTCACTACGGCCGCAGAAGCTGTCTGAATTTATCGGCCAGGAAAAAGCGCGCGCAAATTTGAGCGTGTTCATCGAAGCCGCGCGCGCGCGCAAGGAAGCGCTCGACCACGTGCTGTTCGTCGGGCCTCCGGGTCTCGGCAAGACCACACTGGCGCAGATCGTGGCGCGCGAACTGGGCGTCAATTTCCGCGCAACATCGGGGCCGGTGATCGCCAAGGCGGGCGATCTCGCGGCGCTCCTGACCAATCTCGAAGCGCGCGATGTCTTGTTTATCGATGAAATTCACCGGCTCAACCCGGCGGTCGAAGAAATCCTCTATCCGGCGATGGAGGATTTCCAGCTCGACCTCATCATCGGCGAAGGGCCCGCGGCGCGTTCGGTCAAGATCGATCTGGCACCGTTTACGCTGGTCGGCGCGACCACTCGAGCAGGCCTATTGACGAATCCGTTGCGCGATCGTTTCGGCATCCCGGTGCGTCTGAATTTCTATTCGGAGGCCGAACTGGAGCTGATCGTGGCGCGCGGCGCGCGCGTGCTCGGCATCGGCATGACGGCGGACGGCGCCAACGAAATTGCGCGGCGCGCGCGCGGCACGCCGCGCATCGCCGGGCGGTTGCTGCGGCGCGTGCGCGATTTTGCCCATGTCGACGGCGACAAGGCGGTGGACCGCAAGATCGCCGACAAGGCGTTGCGCCAACTCGAAGTCGACGCCAGCGGTCTCGACGCCATGGACCGGCGTTACCTTTTGATGATTGCGGAGAATTACGGCGGCGGCCCGGTCGGCGTCGAGACCATCGCCGCCGGATTGTCGGAGCCGCGCGACGCCATCGAGGACATCATCGAGCCGTATCTCATTCAGAAAGGTTTCATCCAGCGCACCCCGCGCGGGCGCCTGCTCACCGGCGCGGCGTTCCGGCATCTCGGATTGGCGGAGCCGCAACGCGACGCCAGCCAGTTCGGGTTGTTTGGCGATACCGAGAGCGAAACCTAGGAGCCTGTTATGAAACTCGCGCTCGATTTTCTTGCGCTGCGTCCGGTGTTCACGCGCTGCGGTATCATGGCGATCTGGTACGGCTATCTGGCCGTAACCCTGTTTCAAATTATTGAATTTGCCGGTTTCAGCATGTCGGCGTCGGGTGTGAGCGCGCTCTATCATCTGTCGCTGGTGGCCCCGATTCTTTTCTCACTGCTTTATGTCGCTTTGGTTCGTCTTTTCCTGGAAATTGCGCTGCAGTTCATCGAGAAGCGGACCGTTCAACTATGAACGCGATCGACGGCACGCTTGGCGATGGCCTGCACCGGCAGCCGGTGCGGGTTTATTACGAGGACACCGATTTTTCCGGCGTGGTTTATCACGCGAGCTATCTGCGTTTCATGGAGCGCGGGCGCACGAATTATCTGCGGCTACTGGGCGCCGATCATCGGACGCTGTTCGAACAGGCGGCCGCCGAGTCGCCCGGCTTTGCCTTCGTGGTGCGGCACATGGATATCGCGTTCAAGAAGCCGGCGCATATGGACGACGTGCTCGACATCGTGACGCGACCGCAGGAGGTGAAGGGCGCGTCGATCATGCTGCATCAGCAGGTCAAACGCGGTGACGAATTGTTGGTGGAGGCGCATGTGCAAGTCGCCTTCGTGTCGGGTGGCAACGCCAAACCGATCCCGAAGGCGCTGCGCATTGCGATGAAGGCCGACCAGGAAACGGGTGGGACGGCGTGACGCGCGATGCTATATTCGCGTCATCATGATGGAACAAAATTTCGCTCTGTTTGAAACCGCCATCGGCGCCTGCGGCGTGGTCTGGAGCGCACGCGGACTGCTGGGTGTGCAACTGCCGGAAGTGAATGAGCGCGCGACGCGGGCGCGACTTGAGCAGCGGCATCCGTTGGCGCGCGAGGCAACGCCGCCGTCCGACGTGCTAAACGCCATCGACGGTATCAAGGCGCTGCTCGCCGGCGAGCGGCGCGACCTCGCCGACATCGTAATTGACAATGACGGCGTGCCGGAATTCAACACGCGCGTTTACGCGATCGTGCGCAAGGTTCCACCCGGCGAAACGATCACCTACGGCGAGATCGCGGAGAAGCTGGGCGACAAGTTGCTGGCGCGCGCGGTCGGGCAGGCGATGGGCGAAAACCGTTGCCCGATTGTGATGCCGTGCCACCGCGTGCTGGCGGCGTCGGGCAAGAGCGGCGGCTTTTCGGCGCCGGGCGGCGTGATCACCAAACTAAAACTGCTCACCATCGAAGGCGCGCAGCCGGGCGGGCCGACTTTGTTCGATGCGCTGCCGTTGCAGGCGCGACGCTAGCGGCCGACCCGCCACACCAGTCTGTCGCCCGGGCCGTGCACTGCGGCAAACAGGAGGCCGGCCAAAAACGTGAAGTGGTCGACGAAGAATCCGAACTCGGCCTCGTTGCCGGCCCAGTGCGACGGCCCGTGAAAGGCAAAGCCCAAAAACACGACATAAATGGCGGCGAGCACCGATGCGTAAGTAAAGAACGCGCCGGAAAGAAACGCGATCACCAGCGCGGTTTCGAAAATGGCGGCTGCCCAGGCCAGCACCAGCGGAATTGGAAAACCGGCGGCGGCGATGTAATCGGCGGTCGTGCTTATGCCCATGAACTTGAAACTGGCGGCCATCAGAAAGACGGCGGCAAAGATCAAGCGGCCGAGCAGGATCGCACTTGTTTTCGCCATGGCTTTCACTCCCTTGCGGCGGATCAATGAACGGCCAATTCAATCTCTCGTGCCCGGTTTGTCTATAGCGCAGGGCGTTAGGAGGCTCGCTATCGCCCCCGGACTCACGTAAATCCCCTTAACACGCCGGAAGCGCCCAGCCAGAACACCCCGCCCCAGTACTGAGTTTCGTTTCTGAAACCGAGCTGCCGGCCGTCCGCCTTCCCCGAGGCGGGCGGCCGTTGCATTTTGCTCGCACCATTCGGCGGCCGTTGCCGCGCCTGCTAACCAATCCTTAACCATAATCAGCGCTGTTTAGCGGGCGAAGAAGGCCACGAGCGGCCCGATTGCGCGCGCCTTTCGCGCCCTTTGGCCCTCATTTGGCCAAGTTTAACGGGGAATCCGTTCCGCTCGCGGGACATACGCGTGGTTTGAACATTTTGCCGCCGTGCAGGCAGGCCCGCCCGCACCGCCCAAAGGACGTGCCTCATGAATCCTGCCGATGTGGCACAGTCGGTGCTTCCGCTGACCTCCTCGGACCTCTCGCTGTTCACGCTGTTCTGGCACGCCCACTGGATCGTCAAACTGGTGATGGTCGGGCTGATGGTCTGTTCGGTCTGGGTTTGGGCCATCGCCATCGACAAAACCGTGCTCTACGCGCGTTCGCGCAAGGCGATGGACCGCTTCGAGGCTGCGTTCTGGTCCGGCCAGTCGCTCGACGAATTGTATCGCTCGCTGTCCTCAAAGCCGAACCATGCGATGGCGGCCTTGTTCGTCGCCGCCATGCGCGAATGGAAGCGCAGCCTCGAGGGCCCGCAGCGCGCCGTTGGCGGACTTCAGATGCGCATCGAAAAAGTCATGCAGGTCAGCATCTCGAAAGAGGTCGAGCGGCTGGAGCGGCGCTTGCTGGTATTGGCGACGGTCGGCTCGGCTGGGCCTTTCGTCGGCCTGTTCGGCACGGTCTGGGGCATTATGACCAGCTTCCAATCGATCGCGGCCTCGAAAAACACCTCTTTGGCGGTGGTGGCGCCCGGTATCGCGGAAGCGCTGTTTGCGACCGCAATCGGCCTTGTCGCTGCCATACCGGCGACCATTTTCTACAATAAGTTTGCCGGCGAAGTGAATAAGCAGGCGCAGCGGCTGGAGGGGTTCGCCGACGAATTTTCCGCGATCCTGTCGCGCTATGTCGACGAACGCGAATAGACGCGGGCTCTGGATGGCGGAGCGCAGGGAAAAATAACGATGGCAGCGAACGCGGGCACGCCAAGCATCGGAGGCGGCAGACGGCGAGGCCGCCGCCGCCAGGTGATGGCCGAAATCAACGTCACGCCGATGGTGGACGTGATGCTGGTGCTGCTCATCATCTTCATGGTGTCGGCGCCGCTTCTGACGGTCGGCGTGCCGCTCGATCTGCCTCAGAGCCAGGCCAAAAGCCTCGACCAGGACAAGGAACCGCTCACGCTCTCGGTCAACGAAAAGGGCAAGGTCTATCTTCAGAACGACGAGATCGAACTCGACAAACTGGTGCCTAAGCTCGAAGCCGTGGCGCAGGCGCGCGGCGGCAATGACGCGCGCATTTTCGTGCGCGGCGACAAGAACGTGAACTACGGCGCGATGATGCAGGTGATGGGGCGGCTGTCGGCGGCCGGCTTCCATCGCGTCGCTTTGGTCACCGAATTCGAGCAGGGTTCGCAAACCAAATAATGAAGATGAAGACGGCATCGGCGATCTCGACCGGTCTGCACATCGCGGTGCTGGCCTGGGCGACGTTTTCCTTTACCGGCAAAACCTTCGAGGCGACCCCGCCGGAATCGCTGCCGATCGATCTGGTGAGCGAGAAGCAGTTTTCCGAAATCACCAAAGGCGTGAAAGACGCGCCAAAGCCGAAGCCGGAAGAGAAACCGAAGCCGCTGGTCGAGAAAAAATCCGAAGAGCCGAAAAAGCCGATCGACGAAGCCAAGCCCAAGATCGACGAGAAGAAAGAAGTCGCGATCAATAAAGAAACGAAATCCGAGCCGCCGCCGGAGCCCGATCCGATCAAGGAGAAGCTCGAAAAGCCGCAGCCGGAAAAGCCGAAGGAAGCAGCCAAGGCCGAGCCGAAGCCCTTGCCGCCGCATCGGCCGCCGCGGCCGAAGAAAGACGAGCCGAAATTTAACGCCGACAAGATCGCCGCGCTGCTCGATAAGCGCGACCCGACCCGCAACGCCGCGACCGGCGCCGAACTCAATACAAAGCCGACGCTCGGCATGGCCGTGGGCTCGGCCGCGCGGTTGTCACAGTCGGAGATCGATGCTTTACGGAGGCGGATTACCTCGTGCTGGACCATCCCGGCCGGCGCGGAAAATGCGGCCGATCTGAAGGTCGTGTTCCGGGTTATGTTCCGCCGCGACGGCACCATCGAGCGCGGGCCGGACGCGGTGGAAGGATCAGCCTCGCCGTTCGGCCCGGCTTTCGCCGACAGCGGCAGGCGCGCCATTCTGCAATGCCAGCCCTATACGATGTTGCGGCCCGACACATACGACAATTGGAAAGACATCGAAATTCAGTTTAGCCCGCGTGACATGTTCCCGTGACGTACGCCGACAAAATTTGGGACGATATTTCACTATGAATCGAACGCCCGACGCCCGCGCGGTTTCACCGCACCCAACCCGCCGCCGTATTTTGGCCGGCGCCGGCCTGCTAGCCACCTCGGGCGCGCTGGCAGCGCTGACGCCGCGCGGCGCCAACGCCGTGCTCCGCCTCGACATCACGCAGGGCAATACCCAGCCGATGCCGATCGCGCTGCCGGATTTCGTCGCCGGCTCGCCGACCGAAGGCGGCGTCGCGCACAATGTCACCGCCATCATCGCCAACAACCTGCAACGCAGCGGACTTTTTGCCCCGATTAACCCCGCTGCCTACACCGAGAAGATCGTCAACTCCGACGCGGTGCCGCGCTTTCCCGACTGGCGCGTGATCAACGCGCAGGCGCTGGTGACCGGCCGCGTCACCAAACAGACCGACGGTCGGCTGAAGGCGGAATTCCGTCTGTGGGATGTGTTCGCCGGCAATCAGCTAGACGGCAAACAATATTTCACCTCGCCCGACAACTGGCGGCGTATCGCGCACATCATCTCGGATGCGATCTACGAACGCATGACCGGCGAGAAGGGTTATTTCGACAGCCGCATCGTCTTCGTCGACGAGACCGGTCCGAAGGAACGCCGCGTCAAGCGGCTCGCCATCATGGACCAGGACGGCGCCGGCGTGCGCTATCTCACGCGCGGCGACGATCTGGTGCTGACGCCACGCTTCAATCCGTCGACGCAAGAAATAACCTATATGTCGTACGGCGAAGGCCAGCCACGCGTTTATCTCCTGAACATTGAAACCGGACAGCGCGAAGTAGTTGGCAATTTCCCCGGCATGAGTTTTGCGCCGCGCTTTTCGCCCGACGGCCAGCGCGTCATCATGAGCTTGCAGCAGGGCGCCAACTCGAATTTGTTCGTGATGGATCTGCGCTCGAAACAGACAACGCGGTTGACCGATACGCCGGCAATCGACACCAGCCCGTGCTATTCGCCGGACGGCCGCTACATCTGCTTCGAAAGCGACCGCGGCGGTTCACAGCAGATCTATGTGATGCCGGCGGCGGGCGGGGCGGCGCAGCGCATCAGCTTCGGCCAAGGCCATCACTCGACGCCGGTGTGGTCGCCGCGCAGCGACTACATCGCTTTCACCGGCCAGTTCAGCGGGCAATTCTCGATCGGCATTCTCAAGCCGGACGGTTCGGGTGAGCGTGTGCTCACGGCCGGTTTCCATAACGAGGGTCCGACCTTTGCGCCGAACGGGCGGGTGCTGATGTTCTTCCGCGATCCCGGCAGCGGACCGTCGCTCTATACGATCGACATCACCGGCCGCAACGAGTTGAAAGTGCCGACGCCCAGCATGGCTTCGGATCCGGCTTGGTCGCCGCTGCTGTCATAAATATCCGCGAAATCTGGGGTGGCCCAATCAAAGCCTTATTCACCCGCTTTTAACCATGAGTGTCGGTTTAACGGGGCGCGACCGGTTTTATGCACTTCTGCAAGGTTCCATCAAGGTTGATGGAAGGTTCGCTTAACCACCGCGCTGGTAAATGTGACGGCTAACGTCCCATCCTTTAGGCGGCCGTTTGCATCGGTTTGCGATTGGGTTGTTCGGCGCGCAATTTTCCGCTCAGTGCGCGAATATGGAGGCACTGGAATGATCGAGATCAGAAAAATTCTGCGCGGCGCACGCATCGCCGCCGTTTTAGCCGCGGCGCTGGCGATTTCGGCTTGCGCCAAGGATGCCGCCGATACCGCGGGCCAGGCCGGCGCCGGCGCGTCGACGCCCGGCAGCCAGCAGGACTTCGTGGTCAATGTCGGCGACCGCGTGTTTTTCGAAACCGACCAGACCGATCTGTCGCCGGTCGCGCGCGCCACGCTCGACAAGCAGGCGCAGTGGCTGACCAATTACGGCCAATACAATTTCACCATCGAAGGTCATGCCGACGAACGCGGCACGCGCGAATACAACATCGCGCTTGGCGCGCGGCGTGCGCAAAGCGTGCGCGACTACCTGATCTCGCGCGGCGTCCAGGCGGGCCGCATGCACACCATTTCCTACGGCAAGGAACGGCCGGTGGCGGTGTGTAACGACATTTCCTGCTGGTCGCAGAATCGCCGCGCGGTGACGGTGCTCAACGCCGGTTCGTGACGCGCTCCGATTCGAGTAATTCTGTCATTCCGGGACGCCCCGAAGGGGCGGACCCCGGAATCCGGATAAGCATTCGGCATTTATGTCTGGATTCCGGGTTCGCGCTTCGCGCGCTCCGGAATGACAGGCACACGACACAATTTCGACGCAGCCGATCTTATGCTACCGGTACCGCGCCGATGGACGGCAACCGGACATATTTCAATATGAAGCGTGATCTTACCTTTCTCCGTATCGCCGCGCTGATGACGCTTGTCGCGCTGTCCTTTGCCGCGCTGTCCTTTGCCGGGCCCGCGATGGCGCAGGAGCGCCCCGGCTTTCTCGACAATCTGTTCAGCCGCGGCGAACAGCGCCAGGAAGCGGCGCCGCCGCAAGGGCAGGTCGCGCAAGGCCAGCCGGGCCAAGGCGCTGGCGGCGATCCGAACGATCTCGGCGTGCGCATCGACCGCATCGAGAATGCGCTGCGCCAGCTCACCGGCACGGTCGAACAATTGCAGTACCGTAATCAGCAACTCGAGCAACAGGTGCGGGCGCTACAGGGTGGCGGCGGCGCTGCGACCCCGCCACAAGCTCAGCAGCCAAATCAACAGCCCAATCAACAGCCCAATCAACAGCCAATGGTGCGGCCCGGCGTGCCCGGCGCTCTGACGCCGTCAGCGCCATCCGGCCGCCGCTCCGACGTGTTCGATCCGTCGCAGCATCCGAACGCGCCGGGCGCGCCGCGCACGCTTGGCAATGCATCGGTCCCAATGGAAAACGATGCCGGGATCGGCGCACCCAATGGACGCGCCGTCGGCGCGCCGCTCGATCTCTCGACGCTCGCCGGCAACCGGCCGCCTGTGCCGGCGAACTCCGTTCCGGGCGTGCCGATGTCAAATGCGGAGCCGGTGACGACGCAGCCGATGCCGGCGGCGCCTCAAGGCGGCCCCCCGCGCAAGGTGGCGGGGCCGCCGCCGCAACCGCCGGCGCGCCTCGCGACGCTGCCGCCGTCGGCCAAGCCGCAGGACGAATACGATCTGGCTTACGGCTACATTCTCCATAAGGACTACGCGCTGGCCGAGCAGGCTTTCCGCGATTTCATGCGCAAGTATCCGAACGAGAACCTGGTGCCGGACGCGCAATATTGGCTGGGCGAGAGCCTCTACCAGCGTCAGAAATATCGCGACGCGGCGGAAGCCTTCCTCGCGGTTTCGACCAAACATGAGAAAACCGGCAAGGCGCCGAATTCGCTATTGCGGCTCGGCCAGTCACTCGCCGCGCTTAATCAGAAAGAAGCCGCTTGCGCCACGCTCTCCGAAGTCGGCCGCAAATATCCGAAGGCGTCGGCGAGCGTGAAGCGCGGCGTCACGCAGGAAATCAAGCGTGTCCACTGCTGACGGGTCGCCACGCGCTGCGCCCGTCTCGGTCGCCGAGGCCAAATCTCTTTTCGCGGATTTCGCCAGTGCGCACGCCTTGATCCTGGCGGTGTCGGGCGGGCCCGACTCGACCGCGCTGATGTGGCTCGCCGCGCGCTGGCGCAACGCGCGCAAGCACGGTCCGGACTTGACCGCGGCGACGGTCGATCACGGCCTGCGCAAGGAATCGAAGGCGGAAGCCGCGAACGTCGCGAAACTCGCACGCACATTGGGTATCGCGCATCGCACGCTGCGCTGGACCGGACCAAAGCCGAAAACCGGATTGCCGCAGGCCGCGCGTGAGGCGCGCTACCGTTTGCTGGCGCAAGCCGCGCGCACGGCGAAGGCCTCGCATGTTTTGACCGCGCATACGCTCGACGATCAGGCCGAGACCGTGATGATCCGCATGATGCGCGGCAGCGGCGTGGCCGGTTTGGCGGCGATGCAGAAACTATCGCCGCTGCCGGGCGACGCGGGAATTTGCCTCGCGCGTCCTCTGCTCGACATGCCAAAAGCGCGGCTGATCGCCACGCTCGCGGCCGAAAAAATCGCATTCGCCGACGACCCGACCAATCGCGACGTGAAGTTCACGCGCGCGCGGCTGCGCTCGCTGATGCCGCGCCTGGCCGAGGAGGGCCTCGATGCGCGCAGGTTTTCGCTGTTGGCGCAGCGCCTGCGGCGTGCCGACCGGGCAATCGAGGCGGCGGTCGACCGGGCAGCCGCCGAATTGCGCCTGCCGGACAAGCAGGGCGTGGCGGCCTTCAACGCAACTGGATTTGCCCGCCGGCCGGCCGAAATTGCGTTGCGGCTCCTGGGGCGCGCGCTCGCCGAAGCGGGGAGCGAGGGTCCGGTCGAGCTTGGCAAGCTGGAGGCGCTGATGGTGGCGCTCCAAACTGCCCAAATGACCGGCAGCAGCTTTCGGCGCAGCCTGGCCGGAGCTGTTGTGACGCTGGCAAAAGGGCAGATTACCGTCGAAACGGCGCCGCCACGGCGGGCCGGCGCCGCCAAAGAGCGCTTCAAGTCCTTAACCAAATGGCGATTCGACGACACGGAAAAGCCGAAAAAGCGCTAGGATATGTGAGATTCGAACCCTTTCCATGCAGGCTTGCGGTGCCTACATTGCGGAAGGGATGGACGTAATCGCTTACGGCCTTCGGCATAATAGGCAACTGCAAGGGCCCGCCGCGCTTTGGGTAGCGCCGCGGGTAGGAACGCCCGATGAATGCTAATTTACGCAATTTCGCCCTCTGGGTGATTATCGTCCTGCTGCTGCTCGCGTTATTCACGCTGTTTCAAAACCCGAGCCAGCGCACCAGTTCGCAAGACATCTCGTTCTCGCAGCTTTTGTCCGAGGTCGATCAGGGCCACGTGCGCGATGTCCTGATCCAGGGCCCGGAAATCCACGGCACTTTCGCCAATGGCACCGCATTCTCGACCTACGCGCCGAACGATCCCGGCCTGGTGCAGAAGCTCTACAACAAGGGCGTCACGATCACCGCGCGGCCGCTGACGGACAACGTGCCGTGGTTCGTGTCGCTTCTGGTGTCGTGGCTACCGTTTATTGCGCTCATTGGCGTCTGGGTCTTCCTGTCGCGCCAGATGCAAGGCGGCGCCGGCAAGGCGATGGGCTTTGGCAAATCGCGCGCGAAGCTTTTGACCGAGTCGCATGGCCGCGTGACCTTTGACGATGTCGCCGGCGTCGATGAAGCCAAACAGGATTTGACGGAAATCGTCGAATTCCTGCGCGACCCCGGCAAATTCCAGCGCTTGGGCGGACGTATTCCGCGTGGCGTGCTGTTGGTCGGCCCTCCCGGTACCGGCAAGACGCTCATTGCCCGTGCCGTTGCCGGTGAAGCCAATGTGCCGTTCTTCACGATCTCAGGTTCCGATTTCGTCGAAATGTTCGTCGGCGTCGGCGCATCGCGCGTGCGCGATATGTTCGAGCAGGCCAAGAAGAATGCGCCCTGCATCATCTTCATCGACGAAATCGACGCGGTCGGCCGTCATCGTGGCGCCGGCCTCGGCGGCGGCAATGACGAACGCGAGCAGACGCTCAACCAGTTGCTGGTCGAGATGGACGGCTTCGAGGCGAACGAAGGCGTCATCCTGATCGCCGCCACCAATCGTCCCGACGTGCTCGACCCGGCGCTGCTGCGTCCCGGCCGTTTCGATCGGCAGGTGGTGGTGCCGAACCCCGACGTGGTCGGCCGCGAAAATATTTTGAAGGTGCACGTCAAGAAGGTGCCACTGGCACCCGACGTGAACCTGAAGACGATCGCGCGCGGCACACCCGGCTTCTCCGGCGCCGATCTCGCCAATCTCGTCAACGAAGCGGCCCTGATGGCTGCGCGGCGCAATAAGCGCATGGTCATGCAGGCCGAGTTCGAAGACGCCAAAGACAAAGTGATGATGGGCGCCGAGCGTAAATCGCTCGTGATGACCGACGAAGAAAAGATGCTGACCGCCTATCATGAAGGCGGCCACGCGCTGGTCGCGATTAACGTCAAGGCGACAGATCCGGTGCACAAGGCGACGATCATTCCGCGCGGCCGTGCGCTCGGCATGGTCATGCAATTGCCCGAGCGCGACAAGCTGTCGATGTCGCTCGAGCAGATGACCTCGCGTCTCGCCATCATCATGGCCGGCCGCGTCGCCGAGGAATTGGTGTTCGGCAGGGAGAAGGTGACTTCGGGCGCGGCTTCCGACATCGAGCAGGGCACCAAGCTCGCGCGCATGATGGTGACGCGCTGGGGCCTGTCCGATGCGCTCGGGCCGGTCGCCTATGGCGACAATGGCGACGAGGTGTTCCTCGGCTATCAGGTGTCGCGCCAGCAGAACGTGTCGGAAGAGACCAACCGCAAGATCGATTCCGAAGTGCGTAAGCTGGTCGAGACGGGCCTCGAAGAAGCGCGCACGATCCTGACCGAAAAGCGCGCCGATCTTGAAATCCTCGCCAAGGGCCTGCTCGAGTTCGAAACGCTGACCGGCGACGAGATCAAGGATCTGATCAACGGCATCAGGCCGAACCGCGAGACCGTGATCGAGCCGAGCACGCCGCGCTCGTCGGCGGTGCCGCCGGCCGGCAAGCCGCGCTCCGCGCCGCCGCCGACCGGCGACGTCGCGCCGCAGCCGCAGGGCTAATGCGGCCATGGGCGCGGAACTTCGCAGCATCGAGGTGGATAGTGAAACCGCGAACGCACTTAACGATCGTGCTAGAGCGTTTTCGAGCGAAGTGGGTACCGGTTCGCGTGAAGAAAACGCGATAAAATAAAAGCTAGAGCCCCGGCTTTGATTCCATCAAAGCCGGAAAGGCTCTAGCGAACGCGGCGTAAGCGTCGCCCAGCTTGTTGCCGAACTCGTCCCGTTGGCCGTGGACGATGCGACAATCGCCGGGCTGGTCCGCTGTGGAGCGCGGTGGGACTACCATCCCGCATGCCGACGTCGAGCGTTGGTTGCAGACCTGGGAGACGCCGGAATTTCGACCCTGGGATAAGCAATGAATGTCGAATGGTCGCGCGATGCCGTGGCCGACCTCGACCGCTTTGCCCATTTCTCCACGACAGCCATCCTGCCTTGGCTAAGATTGTCGCGCGCGGCGGTATTTGCGCTGGGCCTTTAGCACGCCCACATTTTTGCTATCGTCGCCGCATGCCGCTGCAAAACCGCGTCTCACCCTTCGGCGAATTGTTCGCGACGTCCGCGCGCGGGACGCTGATGGGTAATCGCGGTGGACGTATTCATGACGACCAGCGTCACTTGAAACGGCGCTGGGCGTCGAAGCAGTGGATCTGCTGCGTGCTCGAATTCAAGAATCGCCAGCGCGATGTCTGGGGTCGCTATTACACCGAACTATTTTTTCTCGATGAGGTGACGGCTTTCGCAGCCGGGCACCGGCCTTGTTTCGAGTGCCGCCGGCAGGCGGCGCTTTCGTTTGCGGCGAAATTTCCCGGCAAACACAGAGCTCCCGAGATGGACATTGTTCTGCATCGCGAGCGGCTGGACGGTAAATCAAAGCGTTTGCATCGTCGAGACATCAACACGCTGCCGGACGGCGCAATGATCGCGCGCGATGGCGAAGCTTACGCCGTGCGCGGCAAACATCTGCTGCGTTGGACGCCGGAGGGCTATGCGGAAGTGCGAAAACGTCCGCGCGGCATCACGGTAGATGTGCTGACGCCGCCGGCGATTATTACCGTGTTAGCGAAAGGCTATGTCCCGCTCTGGCACCGAACCGCTCAAGGCGGCTCGATCGGCGTGGTCGCAGGCGCGGACGGCACGCGCGGCGTCCAGGCGAAATAGACGACGCTCGCCATCAACAGCAGCATCGCCGCCACCATCGCCGCGCAGGCCGGCCAGCCGCCGAGCGTCCAGGCAGCGCCGCCGAGCGCGCCGCCGAAACTGCCGCCGAGATAAAAGCTGGTCACGTAGAGGCCGACCGCCGAGGAGCGTCCGGCTTGCGCGGTGATGGTGACATAGCCGGTGGAAATCGCCTGGGTGAGCAGACCGCAGGCGGCGCATAGCGTGAGCCCGAGCAAAATCAGCCAAAGCGGTCCAGCGAGCGTCAATGCGATGCCGATCATCCACACCATGAGATTGGCGACCACGAAGCGGCGGCGTCCAAAGCGCGTGACCACCCAGCCGGACAGTGGTGATAGCGCCGAGCCTGCAAGATAAACGACGAAAATCAGGCCGAGCACGCTGGCGGAAAGCGAATACGGCGGCGCCGCCAGCCGGAAGCTGATGAAGGTGAAAATGGCGATGAAATTAAACAGCACGCCGAAGCCGACCGCGTAAGTCGCAACCAGTTGCTTGTTGCGGAAATGCCGGAGCATCTGCTTGCCGGACGCGATCAGCCCCTCGGAGCGCACGAAATTTTTCTCGCGCGGCAGAAGGAACATCACCCCCAGCGCGCCAACCAGCGTTAACGCCGCCAGCGCGGCAAATCCGCCGCGCCAGCCGATCGCATCGGCAAGAATGCCGGTGAGCAGGCGGCCGCTAAAGCCGCCGAGGCTCGAGCCCGACGAGTAAATGCCGGCGGCGGTGGTGGCTTCGCGCCGCGGCCATTCCTCGCCGATATAGGCAATCGTGACGGCAAAGATCGGCGGCATCACCAGGCCTTGCATAAAGCGCCAGAACACCAGCGAGCCGAGCGACGACGCAAATGCCGCCATCAGCGTCGGGATCGTCAGCACCAGCATGGCGGTGACGATCACATGCTTGCGGCCGAGCACGTCGGCGACGGTGCCGGCGAATGGCGCCATCAGCGCCACCGAAAGCGTGCCGGCGGTGACGATATTGGCGACTTCGGCCGCGCTGGCGCCGAATTCGGCCGACAGCAGCGGCAGGATCGGCTGCGGCGAATAGAGATTGATGAAGCAGCAGAAGCCAACCAGAAAGACCGCGAACTGGCGCGCGGAAAACTTTCTGCGAATGGTGTCGGCGATCATAACGGGATCCGGCGGGGTGAGAAGGCAAACAGTGCGAAGCTATGCATGGTTTTGGCCCGGCAAGCCAAGGGGGAGCGCGGCGGGGCTGCGGGGCGCGGGCTGCATGGCTGGTTTCCGGTCATTCCGGGTTCGCTCGTTTCACTCGCGCCCCGGAATGACAATTGAGAAGCCAAGCGCCTTCTTCGCCTGCGCCAGCGTCTCCTCCGGCGTGCCGGCGGCATCGACCTTTTGCCAGTCGAGCGCGCCGAGATCGTATTGTTCCTGCGCGCGCGCGATTGTTTCATCGGCATCGGACGCGTCGTTTTTGCGGCGGCCGACGCGGGCGATGCGCGTGGCAAGATCGGCGGTCAGAAAGAGGCCGTGGAAGGCGTCCGGTGCGATTTGCTGAATGGCCGCGCGCTCGTCCGGGCGGGCGAAGACCGCGTCGGCAATGGCCGAATGCCCGGCGGCAAGCACGCGGCGCGCCCGCGCGGCAAGCACGGCATAGACGCGCGACGTGACTTCGGCGGTATAGACCTCCGGCGGTAATTTGTCGGTTTCGGATTTGCCGAACAGCGCTTTGCGGATGACGTCACTGCGCAGCAGGATCGCGCCGGGAAGCGGCATGACCTCGGGGCTAAGCGCGCGCGCCAGCAGCGACTTGCCGGTGCCGGACAGGCCGCCGGTGGCGACGAGCATCGGCTTTGCCGGTTTAAGCAGGCGTCGCGCCAGCGCGAAATAGTCACGCGCGCTTTTTTCCGTGCTCGCGTCGCGCTTGGGACGCGCGGCCGTGACCTTGGCGCGAATGGCGGCGCGCAGCGACATGAACAAGGGCAATAGAGCGAGTGCGTCGAGATCGCGGTCGTCGTTGCGTTCTCCGATAGTGCGGTTGAGCACGATGTTGGCGAGCGGCGTCAGATCGCGCTCGATCAGGTCCATCAGCAGGAAGGCGAGGTCGTAATAGAGATCGATGGTGGCGAGCTTACGATCGAACTCGATGGCGTCGAACAATACCGGTGCGCCGCCGATCAGGACGATGTTGCCGAGATGCAGATCGCCATGGCAGCGGCGAACATAACCTTCGCGCTCGCGCTTCTTGAGCAGCGGGCGCAACCGTTCGAGCGCGGCGCGGGTCGCGGCGGACAGCGCTTTGACCTCATCCGGCGCGAACAGCTCCGGCTTCTGCCGCAGTTCGTCTTCGTTCTGCCGGACGATCTCGTCGAGTGTAGCCGCAAAGTCTGCGTCTTTGACAGCGGGCGCCTTGCCATGCGCCAGCGCCACCGCGCGGCCGAGCTTGCCGACAAGCGTCTCGTCGAGCGTGCCGCCTTCCGCGAGATGGTCGAGCGTCTGTGTTTCGTCGAAGCGGTTCATATCGACCGCGTATTCGACCGGCTCGCCTTGTTCGTCCCCTTGGCCGCCGATTTCAAGCCCGCCATCGCGCGCGCGCGTGATCGCCACCACGCCGCGATAAATCTGGGGCGCGTAAGGTTTGTTGACCTCGATCTCGGCCTCGCAGGCGGCCTTGCGCTTGGCTAGCGTCGAATAGTCGAGGAAGGCAAAACGCACCGCGCGCTTGATCTTGAGCGCGCGTTCGGCGCTCAGAAATACCGAGGCCGCATGGGTGTCGATCCGCCGCACCTTCCCGCCGCCGTGGGTTTCGGCGCGTTCGAGAAAGTCGATCGTTGCGGCCTGTGCGTCGCCTGCGAGTGTCATTGGCGCCTCAATGCAGACTAACACCTATCGCGCATTAACGATCAGGTCTTGGTCTCAGGTCTTGGTTTCAGGTCTTGGGCTCGAGTCTTGCGGCGGGAACGGAAAGGGTGGCGAAAGGGTTGAATAAAAAGCAGCCGCCCTTATGTTTCCCGATACCGGGCGGCGACATGCGGATTTAACCATGCGCGCCCTCACGGTGCTTCCCGGCAAAGCCGATTCCATCAAACTCGACGAAGTACCCGCGCCGCCGGCAAGCGACGGCGATGTGCTGGTGCGCGCGCTGGCGCTGGGCGTGTGCGGCACCGACCGCGAGATCATCCGCGGCGATTACGGCGCTGCCCCTCCCGGGGAACAGCGTCTCATTCTCGGACACGAATCGCTCGGCCGCGTCGAGCAGGCCCCGGCCGGTAGCGGCGTGTCGAAGGGCGATCTGGTGGTCGGCATCGTGCGGCGGCCCGACCCGCTGCCCTGTCCGGCTTGCGCGGCAGGCGAGTGGGACATGTGCCACAACGGCCAATATACCGAGCGCGGCATCAAGGAGCGCAACGGCTACGGCAGCGAAGAGTGGCGTATCGATCCCGACTTCGTGGTCAAGATCGATCCCGCGCTCGACATGCTGGGCGTGCTGATGGAGCCGACCAGCGTCGTCGCCAAAGCCTGGGAGCAGAGCTTACGCATCGGCAGACGCAGCCCGTCCTGGCGACCGCGCACGGTTCTGATCACGGGGGCCGGACCGATCGGCCTGCTGGCGGCGATGATGGGCGCGCAGCTTGGGCTTGAGCTGCACATTCTCGACCGTAACGACAAAGGGTTGAAGCCCGAGCTTTCGCGCGCGCTGGGCGCGACCTATCACGCCGGCGATCTCGGCGATCTCAAAGCCGACATCGTCATGGAATGCACCGGCGCCGATCCGGTGATCCTCGAGGTCTTGAAACATTCCAGCCCGCCCGGTGTCATCTGCTTTGCCGGCGTTTCGGCGGGCGGTCACAAGACGCCGTTCGATGCCGGTCAATTCAACCGGACGATGGTGCTGGAGAATCAGGCGATCTTCGGTACCGTCAACGCCAACCGGCAGCATTATCGCGACGCGGCCGAAGCGCTCGCCAAGGCCGACCGGAAATGGCTGGCGCGGCTGATTACGCGGCGGGTGCCGCTGTCGCGCTGGCACGAGGCATTCGAGCATCGCGACGGCGACATCAAGGTCATTCTGGATTTCACCGCGCAATAATCGTTAAAAGTGATCGTGAAAAATAATCATGAAAAGTGATTGCGAACAATGATTGCAAAAGCTAAGGGCACCGCCCGCATCGAAGACTATGCCATGATCGGCGACCTCGGCAGCGCCGCGCTGGTGTCGCGCGAAGGTTCGATCGACTGGCTGTGCTGGCCGCGCTTCGATAGCGATGCCTGCTTCGCCGCGCTGCTCGGCACGCCCGAGCATGGCCGCTGGCTGATCGGACCGAAACATAAAGCAACAAAGATCACCCGCCGCTACCGGCCGAATACGCTCATCCTGGAGACGCGCTTCGAAACCGAGGAGGGTGCCGCCACTCTGATCGACTTCATGCCGCCGCGCGAACAGAATTCGCATCTGCTGCGGCTGCTGGTCGGGGAGCGCGGACGTATTGAATTGCACGGCGAGTTGATTTTGCGTTTCGGTTACGGCGCCTCGGTGCCGTGGGTGACGCGCATCGGCGACAATACCTTGCGCGCGGTGTCGGGCCCCGACATGGCGGTGTTGCGCTCGTCGATGCCGTTTCGCGGCGAGGGCTTCACGACCGTCGTCGATTTTACGATTTTCGCCGGCGACCGGCGCAGCTTCAGTCTGTCTTATGCGCTCTCGCACAAGGATCTGCCGGATCCGGTCGACGTCGAACGCGAACTGGAAGCGACCGAGAAATATTGGCGCGAGTGGAGCGCCCGCAACAAAATCTCCGGTCCCTATGACGAGGCGGTGACGCGCTCGCTCATTACGCTCAAGGCGCTCACTTACGCGCCGACTGGCGGCATGGTGGCGGCGCCGACCACCTCGCTGCCGGAATGTTTCGGCGGCGTGCGCAACTGGGACTATCGCTTCTGCTGGCTGCGCGACGCGACGCTCACGTTACTGGCGCTGATGAACAGCGGCTATTACGACGAGGCGCAGATGTGGCGCGACTGGCTCTTGCGAGCCGCCGCCGGCAGTCCGCACCAGATTCAGATCATGTACGGCATTCGCGGCGAGCGGCGGTTGACCGAATGGGAAGTTCCGTGGTTGCCGGGCTACGCGAATTCCAAGCCGGTGCGCATCGGCAATGCCGCGCATAACCAGTTACAGCTCGATATTTTCGGCGAGGTGATGGACGCCCTGCATCAGGCACGCCGCGGCGGCCTCGGGCATCACGAGGCCGGCTGGGATCTCGAACGTGCCATGCTTGCGCATCTGGAAAATATCTGGACGCAGCCGGACGAAGGCATCTGGGAAGTGCGCGGGGGCCGGCAGCATTTCACTTATTCAAAGGTGATGGCCTGGGTCGCCTTCGACCGCGCCATCAAAAGCGCCGAGGCGCACAATCTGGAAGGTCCGGTGGCCCATTGGCGCATGCTGCGCAAACGTATCCACGACGACGTTTGCGAGCGCGGCTTCGATGCCGAGCGCGGCCACTTCGTGCAGACCTATGGCGGCAAGCAGCTCGATGCCAGCCTGTTGCTGTTGCCGGCGCTCGGCTTCCTGCCGCCGGAGGATAAGCGTGTGCGCTCGACGATCGAGGCGGTCGAGCGCGAATTGACGGTCGACGGTCTGGTGTCGCGTTACGATTCCGGCAAGACCGACGATGGCCTGCCGGCAGGCGAGGGCCTGTTCCTGGCGTGCAGCTTCTGGCTCGCCGACGCGCTTTTGATGATTGGGCGCGGCGACGACGCCCGCCGTCTGTTCGAGCGGCTGCTCACGCTGCGCAACGATCTCGGCCTGTTGAGCGAGGAATACGAGCCGCGCACGCGTCAGCTGGTGGGAAATTTTCCGCAGGCCTTTTCGCATCTGGCGCTGGTCAACAGCGCCAGCAATCTTTCGTATTACAATAAGCCGGCCGAGCAGCGCTCCGACCATGCGGTCACGGACAAGGCGGCCACGCGCGAGACGGCGCCTTAGATTCCTCGTTTGATCGCATTTTCTACGACGAACCGGTTCCCGCTTCGCCGGAAAATGCTCTTGCCCGCGCTTTTCCTCCCTTGACCGGCACGCCTTCCGCCGGGAGAGTGCGCGCATCGCCGCCCAGCAAGCGGCCTGATTAAGGATCATGAAGGGGAGAGCTATCCATGCTACTCGACGTTCGGACCTACAAGACATTGCCGGGGCGCGTTCCGGCGCAACTCGCGCTGTACCAGCAGCATGGCTATCCGGTGCAGCTTCGCTATATGGGCGAGCCGCTCTGCTACGCGGTGGCGGAGACCGGCGAGCTCAACACCTTCACCCATATCTGGGTTTACGAAAGCGCCGCCGACCGCGAGGAAAAGCGCGGCCGCATGGCGCAGGACCCAGATTGGAAGGTCTATATCGCCGAGAACGCCAAGGCCGGCCACATCATCGAGCAGAAGAATACGCTGATGATCCCGACCGCGTGGTCGCCGCCGATCCCGAAGGCGAAGATTCATAAGTAACCGTCTTGTCCCGGGCGCAGCGCGGCGTGCAACGCCGTGCTGCCGACCCGGGATGCAGCTTTCATCGGAGCCTGTCTGCATGCGCTCAAACGACGGCACCCGCACGGGCGGCGAAATTCTCATCGACCAGTTGGCGATCCAGGGCGTCCGCCACGTGTTCTGCGTGCCGGGCGAAAGCTATCTGGCCGCTCTCGACGCCTTTAACGATCACAGCGAAATCGCGCTCACCGTCTGCCGGCACGAGAGCACCGCCGCCATGATGGCGGAAGCGGTCGGCAAGACGACCGTCCGTCCCGGCATCTGCTTTGTCACCCGCGGGCCGGGCGCCACTAACGCCTCGGCCGGCATTCACATCGCGCGGCAGGATTCTTCGCCGATGATCATGTTCGTCGGCCAGGTCGGCCGTCATATGCGCGAGCGTGAGGCGTTTCAGGAATTGGATTACCGCGACGTGTTCGGCGGTCTCGCCAAATGGGCGACCGAGATCGACGATCCTTCGCGCATTCCGGAAATCGTGTCGCGCGCATTCCACACCGCGTGCAATGGACGGCCCGGGCCGGTGGTGATCGCGCTGCCGGAAGACATGCTGACCGAGCGGGCCCTCACGCCGAATGCGACTGCCTTCGAGCCGGTGGAAACCTGGCCGGGTTTAACCGACATGAGCCGCTTGCAGAAGATGTTGTGGGCGGCCAAGCGTCCGATCGCGCTGATCGGCGGCAGCCGTTGGTCGGAAACGGCCTGGGCTGCGATGCACCGCTTTGCCGAGCGCTTCGCGTTGCCGGTCGCGACCACGTTCCGGCGCGGGCATCTGTTCGACTCAGCTCATCCTTGTTACGCTGGCGACTTCGGCATCGGACCGAACCCGAAACTGTTGGCGCGCGTCAAGGGCGCGGACTTGGTGCTGTTGATCGGCGACCGCATGAGCGAGATGTCGTCGCAGAGTTATACCGCCTTCGATATTCCCGAACCGCAGATGAAACTGGTGCACGTGCATCCGGGCGCCGACGAGTTGGGCCGGGTCTATCATCCGACGCTCGCGATCAACGCCTCGCCGACGGCGTTCTGCGCCGCGCTTGAAGGCTTGCAGCCGCCAAATGAAATCGCCTGGAAAGGCGAGAGCGACATCGCGCACGCCGACTTTCTCGCTTGGACCGACAAGGCGACGCCGGTCCCCGGCGGCGTCAATCTCGGTGAGATCATGGTATGGCTACGCGATAATCTCGCGCCGGATTCGATCATCACCAATGGCGCCGGTAATTTCGCCACCTGGATCCATCGCTTCTATCGCTTCCGTAAATACGCGACGCATGTCGGGCCGACCTCGGGCTCGATGGGTTATGGATTTCCGGCGGCGCTAGCGATGAAAACGCTGCACCCGGACCGCGCCGTGGTCTGCGTCGCCGGCGACGGCGACTTCCTGATGACCGGCAGCGATTTCGCCACCGCCGTGCAATACAAATTGCCGGTGATCGTGGTTCTGTCGGACAATGGGCTCTACGGCACCATCCGCATGCATCAGGAGCGCGATTATCCCGGCCGCGTGGTGGCGACAGAATTGAAGAACCCGGACTTTGTCGCCTATGCCAAAGCCTTCGGCGGCTTCGGAGTGCTGGTAGAAAAATCCGCGGATTTTCCGGCGGCCTTCGCGGCGGCGCAGAAGTCGGGTCTGCCGTCGATCATCCACTTGAAGGTCGATCCGGAAGCGATCACGCCGACGATGACGCTCACCGCCATTCGCGAAAAGTCGCTGGCGAGCGGCGGCGGCAAGAGCGGCGCGCGGTGATCTTTTTCCCTCCCCCCGCGAAGCGGTGGGGGAGGGTCGGTTCGCGTTGCGTCAGCAATGCGAACCGGGGTGGGGGCCAATATCCAGCCACCGATCTTAAAGTTTGCCCCCACCCCTGTCCCTCCCCACCACTCGCAAGTGCTCGCGGGGGAGGGACATCAGGCACTTGCTTCTTCTGCCTGAATCACCATTCACTCATTGCATGCCCTATCGCCGCACCGAGACGGTCGTCCGGCGGCTCGCCGCGCGCGAGCAGTCGATCCTCGACGCCGCCACTGCGCTTGCCGGTGAGGGCGGCATGGCGGCGGTGCAAATCGCGGCGGTGGCGGAGCGCGCCAGCATCGCCGCCGGCACGGTCTACCGTTACTTCCCGTCCAAAGCCGACCTGATCGCCGAACTGGTGGCGGCGGTGGCCGGACGCGAGCTCGATGCCATGCAGGCGGCCGGCGACGAAGCGCCCGGGCCGCTGTCGGCGCTCGCCGCCACTATTGCAACCTTTGCCGCGCGCGCTCTGGCCGAGCGGCGGCTGGCCTGGGCGGTGATGGGCGAAGCTATCGACGCGGAAGTCGACGCCATGCGGCTCGATTTCCGCCAGTCGCTCGCCGCCCAACTGGAAGCGCGCATCGGCATCGCCATCAAAGGCAGTCACCTACCCGAGCAAGATGCGCGCGTGGCCGCGCCCGCGCTGGTCGGCGCGCTGATGGAAGGGCTGCTCGGCCCGCTGGCGCCGAGCTACGACGATGCTGCCAGCGCGCGCGAGGCGGTGCAGACGGCGACGCTATTAGCCCTGCGCGCGCTTGGCGTGGTCGATGCGCGGGCGCGCGGGCTGGTGGCGCAGGTGGTGTTGCCGAGTTAGGACGCGATCACGTTGCGCCCGCCGCTAAGCGGAACCAAAAGATGAAACCGACGTTTTTTCTTCGCATCAATTGTGGAGAAAACCATGAAGACGATGACGTGCCGTGAGCTTGGTGGCGCTTGCGATCAGAAGCTTTCGGCCGAGACGTGGGAGGAAATGGTCAAGAAGATGACCGCTCACGTCATGGACAAGCATCCTGACGTCGCGGAGAAAATGAAAAAGATGCACGAAGAAGACCCCAAGATGTGGGGCAGGGAGATGAAGCCGAAGTGGGATGCGGCGCCCCAATCCTGAGGCTGCGATGAGATTGTCCGACCTGATTTATACCCATCGCCAAGACGCGGGCATTAGCCGCTGAACCGGACATGGTCATGAGTTCGCGCCCTAGGCCATCGCCTCGGCCGGCACCTCATCGAGCGGCAGCTCGACCAATTTGACGCCGGGCTCGTCCGGATCGTCGGAGGCATGAAAGCCAAGTTCGCCGCACATTTGCAGCATGGTGGTGTTGTCCGTCAGCACCTGCCCGCGCACGGCTTTCAGCCCCTTGGCTTTGGCATTGGCGATCATGTGCCGCATCATCTGCCAGCCGAGGCCCTGGCCTTTGAGATGCGAACGCAAAAGAATGGCGAATTCACCGGCCGCGCCGCTGTCCTCGTCATGCAGGCGCACGACGCCGAGCATGCGGCCGGTCTTTTCCTCGATGGCGATGAAGGCCATCGTCTTGTCCGGATCGTAATGGATGAGCTTGTCGATCAGTTCGGGACTGACCTCATTCATCGCCGCGAAAAAGCGCAAGCGCAGATCGTCGCGCGTGACTTCGTTGAGGAAGTCGGGATAAAGCGCGGCGTCGGCCACCGTCAGCGGCCGTAGCAGTACCATTTCACCGTCGCGCAGCGTGACGTGGCGTTCGAGCATTCCATCATCTTACGCTGGTTGCGGCGCCCGCGACATCTAATGCGACATCAGCACCGGCACCGTCATGGTGTCGAGGATCGACTTGGTCACGCCGCCGAGCACGAATTCGCGCAGGCGCGAGTGGCCGTAACCGCCCATCACGATCATGTCAGCATTCGAATCCGAGGCGTGGGACAGAATCGTCGAGGCAACGTCGATATCGACCGAGGTAATGCGCTTGACATCGACTTTCAGTCTGTGACGAGCAAGATGCTGGCCAAGATCGACGCCGGCAATCTCCACGCCCTTGTCGGCCTTGCCGGCGATCATGACGATTTCGACCTGTTTGGCTTTTTGCAGGAAGGGCAGGCTGTCGGCGATGGCGCGCGTGGCGGCGCGGCTGCCGTCCCAGCACAGCATGACGCGGTCGAGCTTCAAGCCGGCCTGCTGGATATAGGGCACGAACACCACCGGCCGGCCCGACTCAAACAAGGCGGCTTCGTCGATCACTTCGTCCGGCATCGATTGCCCGGCTTCGGTCTGCCCGACCATAACCAGATCGAAACGGCGGGCGAGCCGCCCGAACGTATCGGCGGCGCCGGAGACGCTGGAATTAAGCGTGCGGGTCTCGGCCGAAATGCCGGCGCGTTTGGCGGAAGCCTCGAAGCGGGAAACGGCGTTGCCCGCCTTCAGGTCGGATTCGGCGCGCTGGCTGTCGATGAACTGCGGCGGAATGCCGCCCATCACCATGCCGGGAATGACCGGATCATAGGAATAGGCGAGCCCGAGCAGGTGGGCGCCAAAGGCGTCGGCGACCGATATGGCGAATTCACCGGCCGGGTCTTTCGCGCCCAGCCCGAGATTGACGATAATGTCTTTGATCATGACGAGACCCCGCTTGGCCAGTTGTGAAAAAATCCCGGTTATCGTGAATATGCCCGCCCCCATCTAAGCGCATTGACCAAGGTCAACTGGCGCGCGGCCCGGATGGTTCCGGACGTCCGCGCGGCCGGCTGGCGTCTTACTTCTTTTTGCCGTCCGGCCCGAACGAGGCGAGATAGGCCCATAGATTTTTCGCCTCGGTCTCGTTTTTGATGCCGGGGAAGATCATCTTGGTGCCTTTGATCTTGACGCGCGGGTCCTTGATGTAATCGAGGAATTCCTTTTCGTTCCAGACAATGCCGGAATTCTTGTTGGCGTCGGAATAGGAATAGCCCGGCGCGCTGCCGGAATGGCGTCCGTCGAGGCCATTGAGCTCGGGGCCGACTTTGTTCTTGGCGCCTTCGCCGACCGAGTGGCAGGGAAAGCATTTTTTGAAGGAGGCCTCACCGGCGGCGAGATCCTGTGCCCGTGCCGCCTGCGCCGTCGCGGCCAGGACTGCCACGCCGATAACGAATGCCATCTTCATCTCTCACTCCCTGTCGTCTTTTCTACGCCGCGAGGCCATCACGCTGTGTATATTCCATTTTCTGAATGCGATTGCCAAGCGCCTGTGTCAACCATGAAATGGCTGTTATCGTCGCGTAAGACAATGGCCGGGAGAATTGCTCAATGTCGGTGCGGATGCCGGAAGCGGATGGCGCGGTGCTGGCCCGGCGCGAGGCGATCGTCAAAGCCCTGCGTAGCATGGTGCCGGGCGAGGGCGTGATCGCGACGACACGCGAGATGAAGCCGTTCGAAACCGATGGGCTGACCGCCTATCGCCAGTTGCCGATGGTGGTGGTGCTGCCGGAGACGACTGAGCAGGTTAGCCAAGTGCTCGCCTATTGCCACGCCGAGGGCATCAAGGTGGTGCCGCGCGGCGCGGGGACTTCGCTCTCAGGCGGCGCGCTGCCGCTCGAAGACGGCGTGCTGCTCGGCATGGCCAAGTTCAACCGCATCAGGGAAATCGACTTCGACAACCGCGTCGCGGTGGTAGAGCCGGGCGTGACCAATCTGGCGGTCTCTACCGCGGTCGCAGATGCTGGGTTTTATTACGCGCCCGATCCGTCCTCGCAAATTGCCTGCACCATCGGCGGCAATGTGGCGGAAAATTCCGGCGGCGTGCATTGCCTGAAATACGGCATGACGACGAACAACGTGCTCGGCTGCGAGATCGTGCTGATCACCGGCGAGGTGCTGCGTATCGGCGGCAAGCACCTCGATAGCGAAGGCTACGATCTGCTCGGGCTGATCATCGGCTCGGAAGGATTGCTCGGCGTCGTCACCGAGGTGACGGTGCGGCTGTTAAAGAAACCGGAAACCGCGCGCGCGGTACTGGTCGGCTTCCCAAGTTCGGAAGACGCCGGCGAATGCGTGTCGGCGATCATCGGCTCCGGCATTATTCCCGGCGGCATGGAGATGATGGACAAGCCGGCCATTCACGCGGTCGAGGAATTCGTGCATGCCGGCTATCCGCTCGACGTCGAGGCGCTGTTGATCGTCGAACTGGACGGGCCGGCGAAAGAAGTCGATCATTTGATCGAGCGCGTCGAGAAAATCGCGAAAGATTGCCGCGCGGTTTCGTGCAAAGTCTCGCAATCGGAGCAGGAGCGTCTGCTGTTCTGGGCCGGACGCAAAGCGGCGTTCCCCGCGGTCGGGCGCATCTCGCCGGATTATTACTGCATGGACGGCACAATTCCGCGCGCGCAATTGCCGAAGGTGCTGGCACGCATGAAGGAATTGTCAGCGAAATACGATCTGCGCGTCGCTAATGTGTTTCACGCCGGCGACGGAAACCTGCATCCGCTCATTTTGTATGACTCCAACAAGCCGGGCGAACTCGACCGCGCCGAGGCTTTCGGCTCCGACATCTTAAGGCTCTGCGTCGAGGTTGGCGGCGTCTTGACCGGCGAGCACGGCGTCGGCGTCGAGAAACGCGACCTGATGCCGGTGATGTTTTCCGAGATTGATCTCGCCGCTCAGCAACGCGTGAAATGCGCCTTCGACGCCAAGGGCCTGCTCAATCCAGGCAAGGTGTTTCCCGTGTTACACCGGTGCGCTGAGTTAGGTCGTATGCACATCTCCGGCGGCAAAGTGCCATTCCCGGATATTCCGAGGTTTTGATTTAGTGTTGGAGTCGTAATGCAATTCGGTCTGTTCTGTTCGCCCAAAGCCGACAGCGGCGCGCTCGGCCCCGAAACGGGGCAGGGCTTCCGCGATTTTCTCGACTTCAACGTCGAGGCGGAAGCGCTTGGGCTTTATTCGAGCTTCTCGGTCGAACATCACTTCACCGGCTGGAATCAGATTTCGGCGACGCCGATGCTGCTGACGGCGCTCGCCATGCGCACGACCACGCTGCGGCTCGGCACGGCGGTGCTGGTGTTGCCCTGGCATAATCCGGTGCTGCTGGCCGAGCAGGTGGCGACGCTCGATCTTCTGTCAAACGGACGTTTCGATTTCGGCATCGGCAAAGGTTACCGGCATGGCGAGTTCAAGGGCTTTGCCATCGCACCGGAGGAAGCGGAAGCGCGTTTCGAAGAAGCGCTCGAACTGATGACCAAATCCTTTGTTAGCCGCGAGCGTTTCTCGCATCACGGCCGCTTCTGGAAGTTTGACGATATCGTGGTCGAGCCGCCGCCGTCGCAACGTCCGCATCCGCCTTATTGGGTGGCGGCCGGCAATCCGCATTCGATCAGGCGCGCGGGCGAGCGCGGCTTTAATCTGATCCTCGATCAATACGCCTCGCCCGAGACGCTAGGCGAACGCATCGCGGTTTATAAATCGGCACGCGAAGCAGCCGGCCGTCCGTTCCACCCGATGCAGGTGACAGTCGCGCGCCAGCTCTACATCGCCAGAGACGAGGCCGATAAGCAGGAGGCGCTCGCCCGCCAGGCCGCCTACACCAAGCGCACGGTCGATGCCGCGCGCGCGCCCGACGGCAAGCGCGACGGCGCGTCCGGGTCGCATGTGATGGCGTATGCCGACAAAAAGGGCGCGACCGAGGAACACGCGCTTTATGGCACGCCGGACCAGATCGCCGACATGCTGACATCGTTGCAGAAGGCCAAGGTCGAATACATTCTGCTGACGCTCGCCGGCGGGGCCGAGCAATTGCGCCGCTTCGCGCGCGAGATCATGCCGGCTTTCGTGGCCGCGCGCGCGGCGGCGGCGGAATGAGTAGGTTTGACGATCGAACAAATGTGATAAGATGAGACCATGAACATTCACCTAGAGAAAATGTTCGCCCGCGTCGAAAACTGGTCCGACGAGGATCAAGAAGATTTGGCGCAAGCCGCGCTCGAAATCGAGGCGCGCCGTCACGGTGTCTATCGTGCGACACCGGAGGAATTGAAAGACATCGACGAGGCGCTGGCCGAACTGGCGCGTGGCGAACTCGCCAGCGAAAAAGAGGTTGAGGCCATCTTTGCAAAATATCGCTAGGCAATGCGAGTTCGGTTCACTAAGCGAGCGGCGGGGCAATTGGATCGCATCCTGGCCGAACTGAATAAGATCAACCCGAAGGCGGCGAGAACGTTGCAACGGCGAGTCGAGGAAATCGGCGAACGTATCGGTCAGTTTCCAGACGGATTTCAGGAGATCGACGAACGGCCGGGCGTGCGTCGAATTCCCATGGTTCGTTTTCCCTATCTGATCTTCTATAGGATTGTCGGCGACGAGGCCGTCGTGCTGCGTATCAGGCACGGCGCGCGCAAGCAACCTTGGGAAAACTTGTGACCGATACCCTCAAACCACGCGACGCGAAAGAGGTCGAAGACGCCGTGCGCTGGGCGCTTGGACACGAGAAGGCGCTGGAGCTGGTCGGGCACGGCACCAAGCGCGCGCTTGGGCGGCCGTGTCAGACCGACATCACGCTCGACCTGTCGGGACTTGCTGGCGTGACGCTTTATGAGCCGGCCGAACTGGTGCTGTCGGCGAAAGCGGGCACGCCGTTATCTGAAATCGAGGCGCTGCTCGATAAGAACAACCAGCAACTTGATTTCGAGCCGATGGAGTACGGCCCGCTGCTGGGCAACGAGCCGGAGCAGGGCACCATCGGCGGGACGATTGCGGCCAATCTCTCCGGCCCGCGGCGCATCAAGTCGGGCGCCGCCCGCGATCATTTCCTCGGCGTCACCGCGGTGACCGGCCGCGCCGAAACCATCAAGTCGGGCGGGCGCGTGGTCAAGAACGTCACCGGCTACGACATGTGCAAGGTGCTGGCCGGCTCCTTCGGCACGCTCGCCGCCATGACCGACGTGACGGTCAAGGTGCTGCCGAAACCGGAAACGCAGGTGACCATCTTGATCGAAGGCCTCGACGATGCGCAGGCCTGTGCCGCCATGGCCGCCGCGATGGGCTCTTCGTGCGACGTGTCGGCCGCGGCGCACCTGCCCGACCACATCGCGTCTTACTTCGACGGCTTGCCGAAGCCGGAGGCGACAACCGTCTTGCGGCTGGAAGGCGTCGCGCCCTCGGTCGCGCATCGGAAAGAAGCGCTCGCGGCGCTGCTGAAAGAATTCGGCCCTGTGGCTCTGCTCGATGAAAAAGAATCGAAGGCGCTGTGGCAAAGCGTGCGGCAGGTGAAACCTTTCGCCACCGAGAGCGCGCGCATGCGGCCGCTCTGGCGGGTTTCGACCGCGCCGCGCCAGGCGCACCGGCTGGTCGATCTGATTACGCCGGCGGCGCAGATGTTCTACGACTGGGGCGGCGGTCTGATCTGGATCGCCATGCCGTTCGAGGACGAAGCCGATGCCGGCTCCGTGCGGCGCGCGGTCGCCGAACTCGGCGGCCATGCCACCTTGGTGCGCGCACCGGCCTCGCTGCGTGCCTCGGTCGATGTGTTTGAACCCCAGGAGGCGGGCCTTGCCGCGCTGTCGAAACGCGTCAAGGAAGGCTTCGATCCGAAAGGCGTGCTCAATCCCGGCCGCATGTGGGCGGGGGTATAAATAAAAGCAAATGCAAACCACCTTCTCGCTCACGCAACTCATGGACCCGCAGAACGTCGAATCGGAGAAGATTCTGCGCGCTTGCGTGCATTGCGGCTTTTGCACCGCCACTTGTCCGACGTATGTGCTGCTCGGCGACGAGCTCGATAGCCCACGCGGGCGCATTTACCTGATCAAGGAAATGCTCGAGCACGACCACCCGGCGACCAAAGAGGTGGTCAAGCACATCGACCGCTGCCTCTCATGCCTGGCCTGCATGACCACCTGCCCCTCGGGCGTGAATTACATGCATCTGGTCGATCACGCCCGCGAGCGCATCGAGAAGACCTACCGACGCCCGCTCGGCGACCGTTTCATCCGCGGCCTTTTGGCGCGGGTGTTGCCGAACCCGGCGCTATTCCGCCTCGCCGTGGTGGCTGGTTTTTTCGGCAAGCCGTTCGCGCCGGTGCTCAATGCGCTCGGCCTCAAGCGGTTGGCTGCCATGTTGCGGCTGGCTCCGGCGCGGCTGCCGGCGCCGCCGGCGGAAACCGGCATCGTCTATCCGGCGGCAGGCATAAGGCGCGGTCGGGTGGCGCTGCTCGCCGGCTGCATCGGCCCGGTGCTGGCGCCGTCGACCAACGCGGCGGCGATCCGGGTGCTTAACCGCAACGGCATCGAGGTGGTGGTGGCGCAGGGCGATGCCTGCTGCGGCTCGCTCGTGCACCATATGGGGCGTGAGGACGAGGCGCTGGCGCAGGCCCGCGGCCTGATCGACGCCTGGACCCGTGAAATCGAGGGCGAAGGCGTGGACGCCATCCTAATCACGGTTTCCGGCTGCGGGACCACGATCAAGGATTATGGCTTCATGTTGCGCACCGATCCGGCCTATGCCGAGAAGGCGGCGAGGGTGTCGGCCCTGGCGAAAGACATCACCGAATATCTGGCGACGCTCGACATCGCGCCGCAGCCTTCGCCGCCGGGCCTGACGGTCGCCTATCATGCCGCTTGTTCGCTGCAACATGGGCAGAAGGTGACGCTTGCGCCGAAAGAATTACTTTGCAAGTTTGGATTTGTCGTCAAAGATGTGGCGGAGGGTCATTTGTGTTGCGGCTCGGCGGGCACCTACAACATTCTTCAGCCGGCGATAGCTAACCGGCTGCGGGACCGCAAGGTCAGCAACATCGAAAGACTGGCGCCGGATGTGATCGCGGCCGGAAATATCGGCTGTATGACTCAGATCGCGTCCGGCACGGCCGTCCCGGTAGTCCATACGGTCGAGTTGATCGACTGGGCGACCGGCGGTCCGATGCCGGAATCGCTCGCCCGCAAAGGCGAGGCAGGCGCAAACTGAGCTGGAGATGGGTTATGGTTGCCGAGTTGGTTGAGTCGATTTAGTTGACGATCAAGGCGTCGATGAAAATGTCGGAATTTGCGTTTCTCTGAACCGATCGGGAGGTCGATCATGGCGAAGAAGAAGAAAGCGGCGAAATCCAAGAAGTCGAAAAAATCAGCCCCAGCGAAAAAGAAAAAGGGGATGAAGAAGACCAAGAAGGCGGTGAAGAAGACCGCCAGGAAAGCCAAGAAGAAAGCTGCGCCGAAGCCGGCGTCGCTGATGGGATCCGGCTCGATCATGCCGACTTTTGGCGGCCTGTTTGGCGGCGGCAAGACGGAACAGTAGTCAGCACGGCCATTCGGCTTTGGCGGCTGCGCGCGAAACCGATCGCGCGCAGCCGTTTTTATGCCGGTGGGCAGAAGACCTTCGCGCCTTGGCGGAACGAGCCGCGCGCCCCCGATTGTATCGATGGCCTTGCGCGCCTAGTATGCGGTCTTGCCGGTCCGCGCGGGCCGGAACTCAACCGAATTTCCGTGATTAGCGATAAGGGAGCACTGCGTTATGCCGGCACAAAAAATCCTTTTGATGGGCGCGTCCTACGGGTCGCTATTGGCCTCCAAGCTTTTGTTCGGCGGACATTCGATCCATCTGGTCTGCTTGCCGGCCGAAGCCGATTTGATCAACGCCGAAGGTTTCAAGGTGAAGTTGCCGATCCGCGGCCGTGCCGAACCGGTGCTGCTGGAGTCGGTTAAGCTCCCAGGCAAGGTGACGGCGGGGCCGGCCGCCGGTGTCGATCCGAAACAATACGACCTCATCGGCCTGTGCATGCAGGAGCCGCAATACCGCTCGCCCGGCGTGCGCGAATTGCTCGACGCCGTCGGCAAGTCAAAAGTGCCGTGCATGTCGATCATGAACATGCCGCCGCTGCCGTATATCAAGCGCATCCCCGGCCTCGACTACGAGCCGCTCAAGGCCGCCTATACCGATGCCACCGTGTGGGATTCTTTCGATCCGAAAAAGATCACGCTCAACAGCCCCGACCCGCAGGCGATCCGTCCGCCCGACGGCAAGGCCAACGAGCTTCTGGTGACGCTGCCGACCAATTTCAAATGCGCCCGCTTCGACAGCGACGCGGATACGGCGATCCTCAAGCAACTCGAGAAGGACGTGGACGCCGCCCGCTTCGATGCGCCGGAAGGCAAGATCGAACTGCCGGTCAAGTTGAAGGTCTACGATTCGATTTTCGTGCCGCTGGCCAAATGGTCGATGCTTCTGGCCGGCAACTACCGCTGCATCACCAAAGACGGCATGCGCACGGCCAAGGAAGCGGTGCACACCAACCTTGAGGAATCGCGCTCGGTCTATAATTTCGTGTTCGACCTGTGCGTGAAGCTCGGCGCCAAGCCGTCCGATCTGGTGCCGTTTGAGAAATATGCCGCCGCCGCCGAAAGCCTGACGCGTCCGGCTTCGGCCGCGCGCGCCTTGTTCAACGGCGCGCCCAATATCGAACGGGCCGACAAGCTGGTGCAGTTGATCGCCAAGCAGAAGGGCCTCAGCCACCCGGTGATCGACGCCGGCGTCGCGCTGGTCGACGAGATGCTCGCCGCCAACCGCAAGAAGGCGGCGGCCTGATCCTGCCCATCGGGAAACTGGATCGCTTGCCATTGGGGGCCCCTTTGCCGTTTAGGGTCCGACGGCCGCCCAGCCGCTTTTCGGCTGTCGCCTTCCCACGGAAATTGTGACATCGGCGCAACAGTGCGCTGCATTCTTTTCGACAGAACCCGCAAACGCCTAAAAAGGCAGCAATTGCTGATGTTTTCGGCTTGCTGGAAACGATTCCGGGAGATGTAAATTCACCGGTAATGCGCGTCCTTTTTTGCGTACGGGTCGATCGCAGCCAAGCCGGGTTTGGAATCCTTAGTACGCAAATGTGACGAGCTTTTTTGTATCGGCAGCAGGTCGATCGAAATTAAAAGGGGCAGGGTCCTATGAAGAAAGTTGTGTTTTCCGTTCTCGCGGCGCTGGCAGTCTCGGCTGCTATGCCCGCCTTCGCGGCGGATATGCCGGTCAAGGCGATGAAGGCACCGGCGCCCGCGCCGTCGCCGTGGGATATCGCCTTCGGCGCCGCGCTGACCAGCGACTACATGTTGCGCGGTATCTCGCAGTCCAACCACACCCCGGCGGTGCAGGGCTATACCGAACTCGACTTCACCGCGACGCCGTGGCTGACCCTCTATGCCGGCGTCTGGGGTTCGAGCCTGTACTCAGGCTTCGCCAACGCCGAATTCGACAACAGCGTCGGCGGCCGCTTCAGCTTCGGCCAGTTCGGCCTCGACATCGGCTACGTCTACTACGCCTATCCGGGCCCGGCCGGCATTGCACCGGTCTCGCTCAACACCAGCATCAACTATGGCGAGTTCTACGCCAAGCCGTCGTTCAAGCTCACCGATTGGCTGACCCTGAGCGGCTCGGTCTACACCGGCGACAACTTCGGCAATTCGGGCGTCTCGGGCACCTACTACTCGGGCGCCGCCGCGATCACCCTGCCGCAGTTCATGCCGGCGGGAATCGCCACCACGCTGTCGGCTGAGATCGGCCGCCAGACCTACGGCGGCGGCCTCACCGCTGTTGGCATCGGCTTCGTCGATTACACGCAGTACAACGTCGGCGTTGCTTTTGCCTACAAGGCGATGACCCTCGACCTGCGCTATTGGGACACCAACGCGCCGAATACGGCGACTCAGTGCATCTCGACCCCGTCGAATGGCAGCACTTCGAACCTGTGTAAGGGCGTGTTCGTCGCGACCCTCAAGTTCGACACCACGCTGGGCGCTCTCAAGTAGGATAGTGTAGGCCGATTTCTGCTTCTTCGGCTGCAACGGGCGGCGGTTCCTGAAAGGACCGCCGTCCGATTGCATTTGCAGCTTCGCTCGCTGAATTACTCGGCCGCCTGCGCCGCGCCGACATCGCGCAGCCAAAAGCGGTCGCCCTCGCGCTTGAACGTGAGCCGCCGGCGATGAAACGCCGCCAGCGTCGAGCGATGGCCGATCGACACCAAGGTCGTGTTCTTGAGCCGCTCTTCGATCAGCCGGTAGACGGCGGCCTCGGCCGCCTCGTCGAGCGAAGCGGTGGCTTCGTCGAGGAACAGGTAATCCGGCGCATGCAATATCGCACGCACGATGCCGAGGCGCTGCTGCTCGCCTAGCGACAGAATCCGGTTCCAATGCGCTTCTTCCTCGATCCGCCCGGCCAGGTCCGTCAACCCGACCGCCGCGATCAATTCGGCCAGCTTCGCGCCATCGAAGGTGCCGGGCTCGGCCGGATAGGCGACCGCGGCGGCGAGCGGCGCGATCGGAAAATACGGTCGCTGCGGCAGCAGCATCACTTTGGCATTCTTCGGCACCTCGATGGTGCCAGAGCCGAATGGCCAGATGCCGGCGAGCGCGCGGAACAGCGTCGACTTGCCCGAGCCGGACGGCCCGTTGACCAGCACTTTGTCGCCGGCCGCGATCGAGATGTCGGTGGCATTGACGAGCGGCGCGCCGTTCGGCAGCCGCAACACCAGATCCTTGAAGGCGACGGTGGCGCCGTCGCTGGGCGCCAGTTCGACCACGGGCGGCGTATGGGCAAGATTGCCGGCCGCCAATATCGCCTGGTCGAAGCCGTCGAGCCGCTCGACCACTGCCAGCCATTCGGCGATGCGGCGATAGGCGTCGACGAAATAGGAAAAGGCCGACTGCACGCTGCCGAAAGCGCTCGCCGTCTGCATCAACCCGCCGAGCTGGATCTTGTTGGCGAAATAAGCCGGGCTCGCCATGATGAAGGGAAACACCACCGCGGCCTGGCCGTAGCCGGCGGTCAGGAAGGTCAGCTTTTTCTGCCGCGTCATGATCGTCATCCAATTGGCGACGACGCTGCCGAAGCGGCCGAGCAGGCGCGTGCGTTCGGCGTGCTCGCCCTCCAAAAGCGCGATCTGTTCGGCGTTTTCGCGCACCCGCACCAGATTAAAACGGAAGTCGGCTTCGTAGCGCTGCTGCGTGAAATTTAGCGCGATCAGCGGCCGGCCGATCCAATGTGTAAGCGTTGTGCCGACCACCGCGTATAGCAGCGCCGCCCAGAATAAATAGCCGGGGATGGAATAGCCCATGCCGAACAGGGTGAGCGGCGCCGCGTTCGACAAATTCCACAAGATCACGGCGAAGGAAGCGAGCGTCACCACCGAATTCAAAAGGCCCAGCCCGATCGGCATGATACCGATGCCGGTCGGCCCGGCATCGATGAACTGCTTGACGTCCTCCGCGATGCGCTGGTCCGGGTTGTCGGCCGCGTCACCGACTAATTGCATGCGGTAGTGCGTGGCGTGATCGAGCCAGCGTTCGAGATAATTGGCAGTCAGCCAGCGCCGCCAGCGGATTTGCAGCCATTGATTGAGATAGAGCTGGTACACCGCGAGCAGGATGAATGCCGCCGCCAGCACGCAAAAATAACCGAGCTGATAAACGAAGACGTCCCAATTGCGGTCCTGCAAGGCGTTGTAGAACGCGTTATTCCAGGAGTTGATCAGAACCGTCAGGCCGACGATCGCCAGCTCAATGGCGATAACCGCCGCCAGCAGCAACCGGCCGGCCCAGCGGTCTTCGGATCGGAAATAAGGGACAGCAATTCGCCACACGGTGGCGAGCGTCGAGAGAATACCGTTCACGAGCCGTCTCCTATGGGATTGCCGAGGTAGAACTCGAACCAGCCGAAGCCGGTTGGCCGCCACGATTCTATTTTAGTTCTAATGGCTTAAGAGGACATATGGCGCCTCGCAATGAGAAAATTCCTGGCACGTCGCCAGCCGTGCCCAACCAATTGGAAGATTGAAAACGGCAATCGCGCGACAACATGGCGTTTCAAAGTTCGCTTTACAACTTGCGCGGCGCGGGCGCCTCACACTAGTATGTTCGGCAGGGGAGACAGTATGCGCAATCGAGCGCCCGTAGGGCGCCCGAATCGTAGACTTGTATCCCATTTTATTTTGAAAACGGCAGTCCATGCCGTTCACGGGAGGAGGAACATAAATGACAAGAAAGATTTTCACGACGCCGTTCGACCGCCGGACGCTCATCAAGACGGGCGCGGCATTCGGCGCTTCGACGATATTTTCACCGCCGATACTGAGCTTCGCGCAGGGCGAAACGGCGATCAAAATCGGCATGCACGATCCGCTCACCGGCACTTACGCCGCCGAGGGCGACAGTGAGTTGCGCGGCGCAAAGATGGCGCTCGCCGAAGTCAACGCTAAGGGCGGCATCGTCGGCCGCAAGGTCGAGTTGCTGATCGAAGACGAAGGCGCCAACGCTGGCCTTGCGGCGCAGAAGGCGCACAAGCTGATCGAGCAGGACAAAGTTGACTTCCTGATGGGTGCTGTGTCGTCGGCCACCGCGCTCTCCGTCAATCAGGTCGCGCACGAAAAGGGCAAGCTCTACATGGTCACCGGCGGTCACACCGATCCGGTCACCGGCACGCAGTGCCATTGGACCACGTTCCGCATTTGCACCACGACCTACATGCTGGCGGCCGGTCTGGCCGACACGCTCTACAAGAAATTCGGCGGCAAGTGGTACTTCATCACGCCGGATTATGCTTACGGCCACACGCTCCAGGCGGCCTACGCCAAGCTGCTGGAAGGCTTCGGCGGCAAGGTGCTCGGCAACTCGCTGTCGCCGCTCGGCACAACCGATTTCTCGTCCTACCTGATCAAGGCGCAGCAGTCGAAGCCGGACGTGCTCGTCCTGCTCGTCGACGGCCAGGACCTGGTGAACTGCATGAAGCAGGCCGCGCAGTTCGGCCTGATGAAGAAGTTCGCCATCGGCGGCGGGTTGAGCGAGCTCGAAGTGCTGCGTGCACTGCCGAAGGAGGCCAAGCAGGGCTGGTGGACGCTGGAATGGTACTGGGATCAGCCGAACACGCCGCATGTCAAGGAGTTCGTCGCCGCCTATCAGAAGGCCAACCCCGACGGCACCTGGCCGAGCGCACGCACCTGGTTCGGCTACGCCGGCCTGCACGCGATCGCGATGGGCGCCAACAAGGCGAAATCGGTCGAGTCGGTGAAGGTCGCCAAGGCGTTGGAGGGCCTCGAACTGCCGCCGGAGGTCAAGCTGCAGCCGAACAAGGTCTACTTCCGGCCCGGCGATCACCAACTGATGTCGAGCGAGTTCCCCGGCGAGATCATACCCGATGGCGTCTATCCGAAGATGTTCAAGGTGGCGGACATCGTGGCGGGCGACAAGATCGCACTGCCGATCAAGGACATCGGGTGCAAGCTCGACTATCCGGCATAATGCGCTAAGGTTTTTTCGCGAACGAACCGACCGCGCCGTCCTCTCCGGAGGGTGGCGCGGTGCGGTTTAAGACTGTGTCTTTGAAATAACGAGGGGCGACGGGCCAACGATGGAGCTTCTGCTTTTCAATGCCTTCAACGGGCTGATCCAGGGCGTGTTCTACGCGCTGATGGCACTCGGTTTGGCGCTGATCCTAAGTCTGAATTCCGTGATTAACATGGCGCATGGCGGCTTTCTCGTCATCGGCGCCTATCTCGCCTATACGCTCACGCCTTATCTTGGCTTCTGGGGCGCTCTGGTTGCCGGCCCGGTGCTGGCTGGCGCGATCGGCCTGATTGTCGAGCGCATTCTGATCCGGCCGATCTATCAGCGCACCGATCCGATCTACAGCCTGCTGCTTACCTTCGGGCTCGCCCTGATCATTGAGGACATGACCCGTACGATCTGGGGCCCGCAGGGTCTGCCGCAGGAAGTGCCCGACATCATCAATGCGCCGGTCAGCGAGGTCTATTTCTTCATTACCGGCTATCGGCTGTTCGTGATGGCAATCACCGCCTCGGCGGCGATCGGCCTTTACCTGTTGCTGCGCTATACGCTGCTCGGCATTCGCATCCGCGCCGGCATCCGCGATCTCGAGACCACCTCGGCGCTCGGCGTCAACATCTACAGGCTGCGCGCTCTCAATTTCGGCTTCGGCTGCATCTTCGCGGGCCTTGCCGGCGTGCTCGCCTCCGGCGTGCTCGGCCTGACGCCGCCGATGGGCAACAGCCTGCTGATGCCCAGTTTCGTCGCCATCATCATCGGCGGCGTCGGCAGCCTGTTCGGCGCCGTGCTTGGCGGCCTCATCATCGGTTTGGCGGCGGGTATTACGACGACCTATTACCCGGCTGCGAGTGAAGCGGTGATCTACCTGATGATGCTGATCGTGCTGGTGGTGCGGCCGCGCGGCCTGTTTGGCGAAGAGGGGCTGTTCGAATGAAGCGCATCGTTTCCGTCGCGGCGATGTGGCTCGCCCTCGTGACATTGCCGTTTTGGCTGCCGTTGATCGGCGGCTACACCGCGCTCGGTTCCAAGGTCTTGATCTACGCCATCGCGACCATGGGCCTCAACATCGTGCTCGGTTTCACCGGCGGACTGTCGTTCGGACAGGCCGCTTATTTCGGGCTGGGCGCGTATGGCGCGGGCATGACGCTGAAATATCTGGCGCCGAGCACTCCGCTCGCCATCGTAATCGGCACGCTGGTCGGCGGCCTTGCCGCTACGCTGCTCGGACCGCTGGTGATGCGCCGTCGCGGCATCTATTTCGCGATGATCACGATCGCGATCGGCCAGTTATTCTATTTCGTAATGGTGCGCTGGAACGAGGTGACCGGCGGCGAGGACGGGCTCGCTGGATTCGGACGCCAGGACATCCACCTCGGCAGCTTCACCATCCCGCTCAACGGCACCAATTTCTATTATCTGGTGCTGATCTGTTTCACCATCGCCGTCGCCGTGATGTGGACGATCTTGCAGTCCCCGCTCGGCCATACCTTCGTGGCGATCCGTGAGAACCGGCGCCGCATGGAGTTTCTTGGCGTCCGGGTCGAGCGTTATGTGTGGGCGGCGTTCGCGGTGGCGGGGTTCATCACCGCGTTCGCCGGAACGCTGAACGCCATGCTATTCAATTTTGCCTCGCCGCAGGACCTGCACTGGATCCTGTCCGGCAATTTCGTGATCATGATCGTGCTCGGCGGCATGCGCAGTTTCTTCGGCCCGCTGATCGGCGTCATCATCTTCGTGGTGGCCCAGGACTATCTGTCGAGCGTCACCGCCAACTGGATGACCTTCATCGGCATGATTTTCGTGCTGATCGTGCTGCTGTTTCCGAAGGGCGTGCTCGGCATCTTCAATCGGCGGGCGGAGGCGATATGACCGCCGCGCTCGCCCAGAAACCCGCTGCCGCCGCGGTCTCCGGCGCAGCTTCGTCGTTCCTGCGCATGGAAAATGTGTCGAAGCACTTCGGCACGCTCAAGGCCGTCGATGGCGTCTCGTTCAGCATGGCCGCCGGCGAACTGCGAGCCGTGATCGGCCCGAACGGCGCCGGCAAGACCACGTTTTTCAACCTGATCAGCGGGCTGTTGTCGCCCACCCACGGCCAGGTGATGTTCGAAGCCGAGGACATCACCCAGCAGACCATCGTGCGTCGCGTCGCCATGGGTATCGTGCGCACCTTCCAGATCACCGAGATTCTTCCCGATCTCAGCGTGTTCGAGAACATCCGCGTCGGCGTCGAAACCGCCGCCGGGCTCAATTCAAGACCCTGGATCAGCCGCAGCGAGCGCGCGGCCGTGAACCGGCGGGTCGATGAGCTGATCGGGATCGTCAAGCTCAACGGCAAGAGCAACCGCACGGTCGGCGAACTGGCGCACGGCGACCAACGGGTGGTCGAGGTCGCCGTCGCGCTCAGCATCAGGCCGCGGTTGCTGTTGCTCGATGAGCCGACCGCCGGCATGGGCGATACCGAAACCGATCACATGGTCGACCTGATTCGGCGGCTGCATCAAGATCAGGGCATGAGTATTTTGTTCATCGAGCACGACATGGATATCGTGTTCGGCATCGCTCAGCACATCACCGTGCTCGATCAGGGCCGTGTGCTGGCGCAGGGCACGCCGGAAGTGATCTCGTCGGATCCGAAAGTGCGGGCCGCCTATCTGGGATCGATCGAATGACCAGCGTGCTTCGCGCTACCGACATCCACACGTTCTACGGCAAGAGTCACATCCTGCACGGCATCTCGCTCGAGGTGAACGAAGGCGAGATCGTCGCGGTGCTGGGGCGCAACGGCGCCGGCAAGACCACGACCGTGCGCAGCCTGGTCGGGCTGACGCCACCGCGCCAGGGCAAGATCGAGATTTTTGGCAAGGACACCACGCATTGGCCGGCGCACCGGATTGCCGGGCTCGGGGTCGGTTACGTGCCGGAAGGCCGCAAGATTTTCGGCAGCTTGACGGTCCTGGAAAATCTCAAAGTGCCGCAGGCGCGCCCGGGCCCCTGGAATCTCGACAGCGTGCTGAAACTTTTTCCGCGGCTCGCCGAACGCAAGTCGCAACTCGGCCGCCAGTTGTCGGGCGGCGAACAGGAAATGCTGTCGATCGCGCGGCCGCTGCTGCTCAACCCGAGCATCATGCTGCTGGATGAACCGAGCCAGGGGCTGGCGCCGCTGATCGTGCGCGAGGTCATGCAGGTGGTGCGGCGCATGCGCGACGATGGGCTCTCGGTGCTGCTGATCGAGCAGAATGCGCCGCTGTCACTCTCAATCGCCGACCGCGCCTACATCCTCGATGACGGCAAGGTGGTCTATTCCGGCAAGGCGGCCGACCTCGCCAAGGACACCGAACTGGTCAACAAGCTGGCCGGCGCGGGCAAATCCGCCGCCTGATCGTCGCCGCGGCTCGCGCGGCCCACCGGACAATTGCCGTTACCTGACTACGTTTCAGACCTAGCCGCGCGCATTTGCGTGGAAAATCCGCAAAGCCGGACTTGGGACTGCGCCCCGCGACCGGACTGCGCCGGCCGCTTTCGGGGGCCGAGGGGTCTTGTCGGGGGATGAAAATAAATACAGACTATCTTTCAAGTGGCGGTGTTTATCACCGTGAATAGGGAGAAACGCTTAAACTAGAAACGCAAGCTCAAGGGGGCGACCAATGAGCACGCAAGAATTTCAAGAAAAGGAATCGAATTCTACCCGCCGGAAATTCCTCGGCGGCGCGGCGACTGCGACCGTGGCGGCTGTTATGGCGCCGACGGTCGTAAAGGCCCAAGGCCCGATCAGCATGCGCTTTCAGAGCACATGGCCGTCGAAAGACATCTTCCACGAATACGCTCTCGATTTTGGCAAGCGCGTCAACGACATGACGGGCGGCGACCTGAAGATAGAAGTGCTTCCGGCCGGCGCGGTGGTGCCCGCGTTCCAATTGCTCGACGCCGTCTCCAAGGGCGTGCTCGACGGCGGTCACGGCGTGCTCGTCTATCACTACGGCAAACAAACCGCGCTGGCGCTGTGGGGCTCGGGCCCCGCCTACGCGATGGACGCCAACATGCTGCTGTCCTGGCATAAATACGGCGGCGGCAAGGAACTGCTCCAGGAAATCTTCACAACGATCGGCGCTAACGTCGTCTCGTTCCCGTATGGACCGATGCCGACCCAGCCGCTTGGCTGGTACAAAAGGCCCATCACCAAGCCCGATGACTTCAAGGGCCTCAAGTTCCGCACTGTCGGCCTGTCGGTCGACGTGTTCCAGGCGATGGGCGCCGCGGTCAACGCATTGCCGGGCGGCGAAATCGTCGCGGCGATGGATCGCGGCCTGATCGAAGCGGCGGAATTCAACAACGCGACGTCCGATCGCGTGCTCGGATTCGCCGACGTCTCGAAAATCTGCATGCTGCAAAGCTATCACCAGAACGCCGAGCAGATGGAGATATCGTTCAACAAAACCAAGTTCGACGCGCTGCCGGCCAAGATGCGGGCTCTGATCGCGAGTGGGGTCGAAGCCGCTTCGCAGGACATGTCCTGGAAGGCGATCGACCGCTACTCCAAGGATTATGTCGAGTTGCAGACCAAGGACAACGTCAAGTTCTACAAGACACCGGACTCGGTCCTCAGGCGCCAGCTCGAGGTGTACGACGACGTGGCGAAGAAAAAAGCCGGCGAAAACGCCATCTTCAAGAAGATCATCGAATCCCAGATCGCGTTCGCTAGGCGCGCGACGCAGTGGGAGCAGGACACGGTCGTCAGCCGGAAAATGGTGTTCGATCACTACTTCGGACCGAACGCCAAGAAGCCGATCTGACGGCTTACTGAACAGGCAAAGCATCATTCCGCCGGGCGACGGAATGGTGCTTTGTTGTTCCCGATCTCGACGCTGGGGGGCGCCGACCAATGACCGTCCAAAGGTTCCTGTACGCCATAGACGAACTCAGCACGTGGGTCGGCAAGGCGTTTGCCTGGTTTATCGTGATTCTGATGAGCGTCGTCTGCATCGAGGTGTTCAAGAGGTACCTCTTGAACGCGCCGACCTCGTGGATTTTCGACCTCGACAACATGATCTACGGCACGCTGTTCATGCTGTGCGGCGCCTATACGCTGGCGCAGAACGCGCATGTGCGTGGCGACTTCCTCTACAGCTCGATGCGGCCGCGCGTGCAGGCCTCGCTCGATGTCGTTCTCTACATCGCTTTTTTTATCCCCGGCATCGCCGCGCTGATTTATTCCGGCTGGGTGTTCGCCGTTGAGTCGTGGAATATCGGCGAGCATTCGACGGTGACGGCGGACGGCCCGCCGGTCTGGCAATTCAAATTCATGATTCCGCTGGCTGGCGTGCTGGTGATGATCCAGGGCATCGCCGAAATCGTCCGCTGCTTATACTGCCTCAAGACCGGCCAGTGGCCGAGCCGGCTCAAGGACGTCGCGGAAATCGACGTCATCGAAGAGCAACTCGCGAACAGCGAATACGTCGATGAGGAATCGCGCAAGATCGCGATCGAGCGCGCCAAGGAAATCGATGAAGTGGCGCGCCAGCGCGGCATGGGTGGAGACCTTCAAAAATGAGCGATCCCGCCCTTGGATTGACGATGCTTTGCCTCATCGTCGTCGTGATCATGATGGGCTTCCCGACCGCCTTCACGCTGATGGGCCTCGGAATGTTCTTCGGCTACATCGCGTTTTACGTTCCCCATCAGACATTGAGCGACAACAAGGTATTCGACCTGATGGTCCAGCGCACGTACGGCGCGATGACCAACGACGTACTGGTTTCGATCCCGTTGTTCGTATTGATGGGATACGTGATGGAACGCGGCGCGCTGGTCGACAAGATGTTCTATTCGATCCAACTCGCGTTCCGCAAAGTGCCGGCCTCGCTCGCGGTTGCGACGTTGATCGTCTGCACATTCTGGGGTATCGCATCCGGCCTGGTGGGCGCGGTCGTCGTGCTGATGGGCGTCATCGCGTTCAACCCGATGCTCAAGGCCGGCTACGATGTGAAACTCGCGGCCGGTGTCATTACCGCGGGCGGCACGCTCGGCATTCTCATTCCACCATCGGTAATGATCATCGTTTACGCGGCGGTGGCCGGCCAGTCGGTCGTCAAGCTCTACGCCGCGGCGATGTTTCCGGGATTCTTCCTGTCGTTCCTCTATCTCGTCTACATCATCGGCTGGGCGATCATTAATCCGAAGATCGCCCCGCCACTGCCGGAAGAACTGACGCGCGTTCCGGTGCCGGACTGGATGCGTAAATTTCAGGCGGCTTATTCGGGTAATTTCTTCCTAGGCCTGATGACCGCGCTGGTTTCGCCCTCGCGCGCGCTGGCGATCCAGACCGACAAAGGCCGCGTCAATTATCTGATGCTGCTCAAGAACTTCGCGTATTCGCTGGTGCCTTTCATCATCGTCGCCGGCACGCTGTGGCTGACCTGGTGGTACGTCGTCATTCACCAGCAGGTGGCCGTCCAGGAAGTGGTCGAGGGCGTGCAGCAACTGGGGTCGCCTGGACTGGCGCCGAAGGAGTCGTCACCCGCCGAACTGGGACCGCCGGACGGCTTCTATCTTTACTTCGGCATCATCGCGCTGGTCTGCCTCGGATGGCAGGCACGCTATTATTGGCGGCTCAATGCCGACCGGCTTGAAGTCATCAAGCTGCTGTCGACGTCGATCATGCCGCTCGGCATTCTCACCGTCGTCGTTTTGGCCGTGATCCTGTTCGGCATCACGACGGCGACCGAGTCGGCCGGTGTCGGCGCCGCCGGCGCGTTCCTGCTGGCGGTTCAGGCCAGAACCCTCGACTGGAAACGCACCAAGGAGGCGGTCTTCCTGACCGCCAAGACCACGGCGATGGTGTGCTGGCTGTTCGTCGGCTCGGCGCTGTTCTCCGGCGTGTTCGCCATTCTCGGCGGCCAGGCGCTGGTCGAGCAATGGGTGCTGTCGCTCAATATGACGCCCATCCAGTTCATGATCCTGTCGCAGGCGATCATCTTCGTGCTAGGCTGGCCGCTGGAATGGACCGAAATCATCGTGATTTTTGTTCCGATCTTCCTGCCGTTGCTCAAGCACTTTAACATTGATCCGGTGCTGTGGGGCGTGCTGGTGTTCGTGAACCTGCAGGCGGCGTTCCTGTCGCCGCCGGTCGCGATGTCGGCGTTCTATCTCAAGGGCGTCGCGCCCAAGCACGTCACGCTCAACCAGATATTCAGCGGTATGATGCCCTACATGCTGATCGTGATTGTGTGTATGGTCTTCATGTACATCTGGCCGGGCATGACGCTTTGGCTGCCGGAATATCTCTACGGGAAGTGACATCTTGGCTGCCGCCGATCTTTCAGTGCTGACCGCGACGGAAGTGGCGGCTAAAATTGCCGACAGCGCCGTTTCATCCGAAGAGGTGACGGCGGCCTGCCTTGACCGCATCGCCGCGACTGAGGAGGCGGTCGGCGCCTTCGCCCATCTCGATCCCGACCAGGCGCTGGCGCAGGCGCGTGAATGCGACACCTGGCGCCGCAGCGGCCGTCCGATTGGGCCGCTGCATGGCGTTCCGATCGCGGTCAAGGACATCATCGACACCGCCGATTATCCGACCGAGTGCGGCAGCAAGTTTCTTTCCGGCCGCCGGCCGCGCGCGGACGCGACCGTCGTGTCCCGCTTGCGGGCGGCCGGTGCGGTGATTGTCGGCAAGACGGTGACGACCGAATTCGCCTATTTCCATCCCGGCAAGACGCGCAATCCGCGCGACCTGGAGCGCACGCCCGGCGGTTCGTCTTCGGGCTCGGCGGCCGCGGTGGCGGCCGGTATGGTGCCCGCGACAATCGGTACCCAGACCAACGGCTCGATTATCCGGCCTGCGGCGTTTTGCGGCGTGTTCGCGATGAAGCCAAGCCACGGGCTCGTGTCGCGTACGGGTGTGCTGCCGCTGTCGCGCAGCCTCGATCATGTCGGGCCGTTCGCGCGCTCGGTTGCCGACATTGCGCTGATGCTCGATGTGATGGCCGGATATGACGCCGAGGATTTGGATACACGCCCGGTGGCAGCGCGCAATTTCCGCCAGATCGCGGCCGAGGAGTTCGGCCTCGCGCCGCGCTTTGCGTTTGTGAAGACGCCGGTGTGGAATAAAGCCGACGCCGACGCGCGCGAAGCTTTCGAGGGCCTGGCCGAAGAACTCGGCGAAGATTGTTTCGTCTACGATCTGCCGGAGCGCTACGCATCCGCCTGGGATGCGCAGCGAGCGATCATGGCGGTCGAAATGGCGCATAATCTTGGCAAGCTTGCCGACGAGGGCGGCGACAAGATCAGCGGCAAATTCTGCGATCTTGTCGCGGAAGGCCGCCAGGTCAGCGCCACGCGCTATCTGGCCGCGCTGGCCGAGGCTCGCAGCCTGCGCGGCTCGCTCGAAGAGCTTTTCCAGCAGGAATGCACGGCGATCCTCACGCCGGCCGCGCCCGGCGTGGCGCCCGAGGGTCTGGCATCGACCGGCAATCCCGTCTTTAGCAGCCTGTGGAGCCTGACCGGCCTGCCGGCGGTCACCTTGCCGCTGCTCGCCGGCGACAATGGCATGCCGATCGGCGTGCAGATCGTCGGCGCCGTCGGCGACGACGCCCGTCTGTTGCGGACGGCGAACTGGCTGGTCGAGCGCTTGCGGGATTGAGCATCAGCCGGCCGGCGGCGCGCCCAATTTCTCCTTAAAGAATGCGATGGTGCGACTCCAGGCGAGATCGGCCGCCGCCTTGTCGTAGCGGTTCGAGGTGTCGTTGTTGAAGGCGTGGTTGACGCCCTCATAAACATGCACTTCGAAGTTTTTGCCGGCGGCCTTGAGTGCCGCCTCATAGGCCGGAATGCCTGCGTTAATGCGCTGGTCGAGCCCGGCATAATGCAGCAGCAGCGCGGCATGAATCGAGCCTACCGCCGAAGCCGGCGGCTGCGCGCCGTAATAGGCGACGCCCGCTTTCAGATCGGGCGACAAAACGGCGATGCGGTTGACCATGCCGCCGCCCCAGCAGAAGCCGACCGCACCGACGGCACCGGTTGAACCTTGGTGCTTTTCCAGAAACGGCACGGCGGCGGCGATGCGCTGCGCGGTTTCGGCGCGGTTGAGCGAGCCAATCATCTCGCGGCCTTTATCTTCGTCGCCGGGCGTACCGCCTAGTGGCGACAGCATGTCGACGGCGAGCGCGAGAAAACCTTCGAGCGCGATGCGGCGCGCGATGTCCTGGATATGCGGATTGAGCCCGCGATTTTCGTGAATGACGATAACGGCCGGGCGCTTGGCCTTGCCCTTGAGCCGCGCCAGGTAGGCTTTGATCGGCGTGCCGGCGCCATCGTAAGTGATGGTATCGATCGCAAGCCGGGTATCCTCGGGCGCGATAATAGCGGCGCGCGCGTAATCGTTTTGCAACAACGGCAGCAACGCCACCGCGGCGGCGCTGGAACCGGCGACCTCGGTCAGCCGGTCGAGAAATCCGCGGCGGTTCATGCCGCCATGCGTATAGCTGTCGTAGAGTTCGACGATGCGCTGGTCCATGCTGCCGCTCCCGATGTGGACGCCGGTCATGATAACAAAACGCGCGTGCCCGGTGTTCCCTGCTCTGTCTTTTGCGCCAGCAATGCGGCCCGCGTAAAAATGCCGCGTCCGGCTTGACGGCGCCGCCGCAAGGCGGCATTTCAAACGCCACACAGGCGTCCGCGCCCGCGGCCAGCCGTTTCGGAGAACATGATGGGTTTTCTGCGCCCGCTCTCGAGGGAGCGTCTTGTGGCCCGCGCCGTCGTGACTGCCCTCGTGATGCTGGCGTTGAGCCCGGCCGCCGCCGCCGACCGTTTTCCGTTCGACCGCGAACTGGTGCTCGATGCCAGACCGATGGGCCCGGCCAAGCGCGTGCCGGTGCTCACCGTCGGTGAAAACGGCCGTGCCACCATCGATCTGTGGTGCCGCACGGTGGCAGCGCGCGTGCAGGTGCAGGACAGCGCAATCAAAATCGAAACCGCGCCGCTGCCGGACGCCCTGCCGCGATATATGAGCGAGGGCCAGTGCAACGAAATGCGCGTCGCGGCCGATAACGAGATGCTGTTGGCCTTGGCGCAGGTGACCGAGTGGCGCAAGCGCGGCGATGGCGTTGAGCTAAGCGGCCCGGATATTATCGCGCAGACACCGCTGCGGTTCCAGCCGTCGTCTCATTAGGCTTTCTGGCGCGCCCGGGAAACCGGCCGGGCACCGTCACCGGCGTGGCGGAAGCCTGCGGCTTGACGAAAATCGCGATTACTTCCGGATGCGCTTCGTGGATCGCGCGTTCGAGTTCGGCGATGGCGCGTTCGATCTCCGGTGTTTCCAGGCTGTCGCGAAATTCCAGGCTGAGCGCGGCGATCACCTGATCGGGCGCCATGTGCACGGTGAACACGATCTGCGCGCTGTCGATGCCGTCTGTCCGGCGCGCGACGGCAAGAATGGCATCGCGCAATCTTGAACTCGCCGGTTCGCCGATCAGAAGACCCTTGCTCTCGCGCGCCAGCGCGAAGGCCGTCAGCGTCAATACGACACCGATGCCGAGCGAGGCCGCGCCGTCGAGCACCGGCATTGAAAAATGCTCGGCGCAAAAGGTGCCGAGCGCCGCGATGGCGAGCCCGATCAGCGCGGCCGAATCCTCGAACAGCACGATGAAGGTTGGCGGGTCTTTGCTGTGCCTGATGGCTTCAATATATCCGGCGTCGCCTTTGGCCTTGCGGAATTCGTGCAGCGCCACGTACCAGCTCGTGCCTTCGAACACGGCGGCGCAGGCATAGACGATGTAACTGATGCGCGCATCGGCGATCTCGTTCGGACGCATAATGTGCGAATAGCCTTCGTAGAAGGCGACGCCGGCGCCGAGTGTGAACAGCAAGAGCGCGACGATAAAGCTCCAGAAATAAAGCTCGCGGCCATAGCCAAGCGGATGCGTGGCGTCCGGCGGTTTGGCCGCCTGGTGCAGGCCGTAAAGCAGCAGCGCCTGATTGCCGGTATCGACGACCGAATGGATCGCCTCCGACAGCATCGCGGACGAGCCGGTCCATGCCGCGGCGATAAGCTTGGTAAGCGCGACCAGCAGGTTGCCGGCGGCGGCGGCATAAACGACGGTTTTCGATTTCGACGCGGCCATGAAGTTCCAACGCGCGGAACCGGCCTTGGTTCATGCCTCTCGAAAGCAAAAAGGCCGCCTCGCGGCGGTCTTTTCGTAACTTCGTTGCGGGAGATCCCGGGTCAGCAGCGCATTACACGCAATCAAGCTTGCGCAGATTGCGTAAACTTATCTGCGCGCGTGCTGCGCTGCGCCCGGGATGACGCCGACGGTCACATCATCCCGCCCATGCCACCCATGCCGCCGCCGCCCGGCATCGCCGGCGCCGCATCCTTCGGCAGTTCGGCGACCATGGCTTCGGTCGTCACCAGCAGACCGGCAACCGAGCCGGCGTCCTGCAAGGCCGTGCGCACGACCTTGGCCGGGTCGATGATGCCCTTGGCGACCATGTCGACATATTCCTCGTTCTGCGCGTCGAAGCCGTAGGTCTCGGACTTGTTGTCCAGGACCTTGCCGACCACGATCGAGCCTTCGACGCCGGCGTTCTCCGCGATCTGGCGGATCGGGGCTTCCAACGCCTTGAGCACGATGTTGATGCCAGCCTGCACATCCGAGTTATCGTTGGATAGCTTGCCGACCGCTTTCTTGGCGCGCAGCAGCGCGATGCCGCCGCCCGGCACGATGCCTTCCTGTACCGCGGCGCGGGTGGCGTTGAGCGCGTCTTCGACGCGGTCCTTCTTCTCTTTCACTTCCATCTCGGTCGCGCCGCCGACGCGGATGACCGCGACGCCGCCCGCCAGCTTGGCCAGACGCTCTTGCAGCTTTTCCTTGTCGTAGTCCGAGGTGGTTTCCTCGATCTGCGCCTTGATCTGCGCCACGCGCGCCTCGATGTCGGCCTTCTTGCCGGCGCCGTGCACGATGGTGGTCTTTTCCTTCTCGATCACGATCTTCTT